>Ga0075116_10000009_pt1 | contig 103677 bp, 175 predicted proteins | sample AntAceMetag02UKC_FD_69786 | JGI IMG/M metagenome (GOLD analysis project Ga0075116, IMG submission 69786) | Saline lake microbial communities from Ace Lake, Antarctica- Antarctic Ace Lake Metagenome 02UKC | ecosystem: Environmental > Aquatic > Non-marine Saline and Alkaline > Saline | place...
CTAGAAGATGTTTTTAATGGAGCCAAAAGAGAAATGAAATATAAGAGGAAGGCCAAGTGTAAAACTTGCGGCGGAACGGGTTCGAAAAATAAAGATATGGAACCGTGCCACCGATGTTCCTCTACTGGTCGAATAATACAAGAAAAGAGGACAGCGCTGGGACTTATGAGAATGGCTACTGATTGTCCAGACTGTGACGGCGTTGGACGAAAAAGTAAGAAAGATTGTCCAGAATGTAATGGAACTGCGGTAGTAGACGAGCTTGTCACTGAGGAGGTAAACATTCCAAAAGGTGTATATGAGGGATTAGAATTCTTGATAATAAAAAAAGGAAGTGAAGCCTCAGGAGTAGGAGGAGCTAGCGGAGACCTTTTAATACATATCAAAGAAGAGCCCCACCATATTTTTAAGAGAAATGGGGGCGATTTAGTGTGCGAGTGTTATATTAGTTTTGTCGAGGCTATAGAGGGCGCTCAAATAACAATACCAGGTATAGATGAAAATTATAAAATTGCTGTTGAAGCTGGCACGCCAAGCGGTAAGATATTAAGGCTTAGAAAAAAAGGGTTTCCTATATATGGGCTTCCCCTCCGTGGAGATTTACTTGTTAGAATAAATGTATATATTCCAACAGAGCTTAATGGAGAGTCAAAAAAAATAATAGAAAAATTAAAAAAAGGGGAGCAGTTTATTCCTAAAGAAAGATTTAAAAAAGATGGAAACAATTCAAATTAAACAAGAGTTTGACAGAGCTATAGGACATGCTCAAAAAAAAGATGTTATTCTAATTGGCGCACCTATCCTAGGTGGAAAAACTGCTTTTAAAACATGGATAGGAGCAAATGCAACTATTCAAGGTCATAACTCTCTATTTTTAACAATTGAGACGAGTCCAGAAAAGATAATCGACTGGTCTGAAAAAGCTGTGCATAAACAAAAAAGAAAAGGAAGCTTCATGATAAGGCAGCTTGATTTGAACGAGGGGAATTTCATAAGCAGAATTTGTAATTCTCTAGAGGCTTGTAAAAAAAATAATACATACCCCGATATTTTGATTATTGACAATATTGATTTGTTAATAATGAGAATGCTAGAAAAAACCCTCAATAAAAAAGATAATCTTAGGAATATTATTGTCCAATTAAAAGAGATGGCTATTGAATACAATGTTCTTCTTGTTACTTCTATGCAATTAGCCAGGGATATATTTGGCGATGTGAATGATAATATTATTACTTATGATAAGTTTGGGTTTGACAAGGAAATGTCAGCGTGTATTGATAAATTCATTATAATAAAAACATTTAAAAAATATGAGTCTAGGATGGTATCGGCAGAACATTATAATAATTTCAACATCGATATTATTAAGAGAGGGGAGAACTTATTCTTTAAAAGATTAAAAGCAAATTATAATTTTTCTAATAATTACATTGATTTCTTTGAAGATTTCTATGAAGTTGACCAGTTTTTTGTAGGATTATCAATAAAAATGAAAACTCTTGGAACATTAGTCTTCCATGAAAGGAGTGTTTGTGATATATTCACGGCCTATTTTACAAATTCTTTATTAAACATGAAGAAGAATGTATTATATTGTACTCCTGGTGAAAAAAATCATATATTGGCAGTAGTATCATCCTCAGACAATCATAATTACAAACATACGGGAAAATTATACATCCATCAATATGAAAAGATTGAAAATGAAGTTGAAAAACTCATTAAGAATAGTGATGGATTAGACTATATTATTGTTGATGGGTTGGAAGAAATAAAAACCTTTGATGCGCAAGCTGTTGGAATTCTTCGCGGTATTGCAGTTAAGTATGGGATTGGAATTATTATAACTTCTTTGACTAGGAGAATAGATAAAAAAAGAGTTGATGTGCAAATATCTGATGTGAGTCAAACATATCATAAGGTATCGGTTGCAGATTATGTTATGGCAATATCAAATTATTGGCCGTCAAGCTGGGCTATCAGATTGTTTATGAGTAAAACTATTTATGGAGCTAAGGTGATAAAAGACAGATGGAGTAGCGATGGTTTTTATTATAAATTGAAAATAGATAAAGATACGAAAAAAGTTAAATATCTTAATAAGAGAAAAGCTGCAACAAAACGCACAAAAAAACGTAAATAAAACTATGAAAGTTGAGTCAAATCTAAATAGAAGACAAAAGGTTCATGATTGTTTGAAATATGAACCTGTTGAAAAACAAGTATATGATATCTTGATGAAAGATGATTTTTTCGACGTCCAAGGGTATAATCTTGTTCATGATGGATTTATAGGATTTTCCTCTCCAAGAGGAACTTATACGGTTGGGTTTGATTGTGGTGACTATGCGATTTATTTTGGATGGAAGGACGACGCATTTTATTTATGTATTTTACCTTTTATAGTTGATTCTGAAAGCTATTTAGAAGTGTTTTCATATAAATTTAATGTAAAGCATAAATTAGATATGCTTAAAAAGACTATAAGTTCTAGAGCTGATTTTTTTAAACAATTAATTGAGTTTAGAAAGTGGGCTGATGAAAACATTGTCAAGAAAAATAAAGCTTGTGTTGATTATGCAAGTAAATTTTTTGAGGGGATTGAGAACGTTAAATTTAGTTTTGATAAACACCCAGATAATATGATTTCTAGGAACAGGACAATATCAATATCTGTTAAAAATTGTTATGACAAAAAAAATCCTGTAGGGAGCAGTTTTAATATTGAAGATGGGAAGGTTGAGATTCAAGGGCGTGAAATGAGTTATTTGTTAGGCGGGAGTGGAAATTGTCATAATCGAACCGTCCCCGAAATGAAAAAGATTATGCTAATGGGAGATAAAGTTCAATCCGCTCTTGAAAAGATGGATTTTAATACTGTTCCAGAGTATGTAGAGTGGAGAAAGAAAAAAGATGAGGCGGTTAAAATATTATTGCAATTGCCAGGAAGTAAACAATATTTAATAAAAAACGATGAACGAGAAAGCGAATAACAAACTTCTATTGAATAAGTACTCAAATCAAGAATTCTATGATTTTTTGAAAAAAGAGGGACTTATCTTGTTTGAAACCATTGTAGGTTCTCAAGCTTATGGTACAAATACACCTGAGAGTGATATCGACAAGAAGTTTGTTTATATACTCCCAGAAGAGTTTATTTACGGAATTAACTATATTCCTCAAATCACAATCAATGCTGATTATGTAGGATATGAGATTCGTAGGTTCATTGAATTGATTGAGACTAATAATCCAACTCTTCTTGAATTGTTGAACTCTCCAAAAGATTGTATTCAATCTAAGCATCCTATCTTCGATGTTATCTTAGATAGGAGAGATGAATTTGTTACAAAAATCTGTAAGGATAGTTTTGGAGGTTATGCTCGTGACCAAATTTCTAAAGCAAAGGGGCAGGATAAAATGATGAACTGGGAGAAAGATAAAGTTACCAGGAAAATTCCTCTTGATTTCTGTCGTGTTATTGTTGGCAATGGAAGCAGGAAAATGAAAGGGTGGCTTAAGTCGAATAAGATGGACCAAAAGCTTTCTGGTGCAGTGAAAATTCCTAATATGAAGGGAATGCATGCTTTGTATTATGACATTGTTGCTGATGCTTGTTTTAGCAAATATGTTCCGAAAGAAGAACGCGAAAAAGTTAAAGCGGCTCTTAGAGCGGGCAATAGCAAAATGGGACATGGCTACAAAGGTATCATGAAAGAGGACTTGTCATCTAGCGAAATAAGAATGTCATCAATCCCAAAGAAAGAGAATAATAAAATAGTTTGTTATTTTCATTATGACAAAGAAGCATATGTTAACCATTGTAAGGATTTTAATAAGTATCAAAAATGGTTAAAAAACCGAAACGAAGCCAGATGGGTTGACGTAGAGGGGCACGGACAAAAGATTGACGGCAAGAACATGATGCATTGTATCAGATTGATTGATGTTGCGTCTGAAATTGCCCAAGGTAAAGGAATCGTCATTAGACGTCCCAATGCCAAGTATCTTTTGAGTATCCGAAAAGGTAAAGTTGATTTAGAGAGTTTGATTACTATGGCTAAATTGAAAATTGCTCAAATGGACATATGGTTCAAAGATGCAGATTTGCCAGACTCGGTTGATAGGGAACTAGCAAATCAATTATTAATTCAAATTAGAAAAGAAGTTTATGGGAACAGAAGTTAATAAGCTTAAGAATATAAAAGAGTTTACAAAACTCTTCAAAGTGCCGATTCCATATGAGAATGAGTTTGTATATTACATAGAAACTCTGATAAAATCTATGGAGTTCTGGAACTTATATCATACTATTGTCAATTTTAATAAGTATGAAGATTGGATTAAAAAAAGTGAATATGAAAATCCAGCTCACTATAAGATGAAATATGCTATGCCTAAGGCTATAGAGTATATTAGGCAGAGCAAAACTTATGAAAAGTTTTTAGAGGTTGATTATACCCAGGAGAAATTTTATACCAAAGACCTTCTTAAGATGAATGAAGGTAAAATTATGATTTCTTTTGACTTGGTAAGTGCAAATTTTAGTACAATGGGAATATTTGATTCCAAAGGAATTGGAAGTGAATTTGGAGCCTCTTGGAAAGAGTTGTGTGAGCATTTAGATATTCACCCTGTACTTGCTTCTTCGAAATCATTTCGTCAAGTTGTATTCGGAAATATCAACCCAAAAAGAAACCAGAAGCTGCAGCATATGAAAATGGTAAAGCTTGCTGATGCTGTTATTGAAAAATTTGGAGAAGACCGTGTGGTATTTATTTCTCACGACGAAATTGTTGTGTTACCTGAGAGGCCAGAGATAGATTTTATGACTTGCAGTAGAATTGATGAGGTTTTGCGTACTGTAGATGGTTTATGGACTGAGATAATAGATAATACTCCTTTGAAATCTACAATTTTCACAATGGACAGAATTCAAAAAGGTGTGTATGTTAAGGAAATTTTTGAAATCGAAAAAAGACCTACTCTTTGTTATTTAACTAACAAACAGGGATTTGTAGCGCCTAACAATAAAGTTAAAACTTTGCAGTCCGTACATAAATCATTGTTTGGAGCACCTTCAAACCAGTACTTCAAATTATTCAAGGAGCATATTATTAATGAGTCTATTGAAGAGCGTGATTTGTATTTTATGAATGACAATAAACTTGCTAAGTGGGTTGTAGATAAATAATAGGTTTATTTGTTTTTTTATTGAAAAAAAAGTTATATATTTGTTTGAATTAAAATTGAAATGTTATGAGAAATTTATTACTTCTATTTATTGTTAGTTGTTTAACAATAGTTAGTTATTCCCAAAATAAAATTTATAGTCAACCAGTCTCAATAGAGATTTTCATAGGATATGAAGACCTTGGATACCCTCAAAAAACGGATATAGTAGGAGACGACCCAGGAGAGAAACTTGGAACCCGCTGCCCAGCATTGATGAGATATGTGAATAATAAAAAAGATTACATTGGCGGGGTTATGTACGACGAGAATAATGATACAGCGACAATTATCGTAGATATTCAAGTTGATATTTATGAATATCATTCTATTTTTACTGTATATGGAGAAGATTTTAATTGTTCCATCACAACTAATACTGGACACCTATTAGATATAAAATCAGATAGTGTTATATTTGCAGAGGTTGAAGGAAATTCGCTTATTTGGAAAATTACTAAAAATAAATTATGAACAAAGGAACATTTACAGGAGCAGGCGCTGACGAGAGATTAGACCCTAGACTCAAAAAACAAATGGCAGCAAAGCCAGAGGAAAGAACAGAAATGACTTTTATCGAAAATTTGAAGATGGATTTGAAAAGGTCAATGAAATCAGGTAATTTTCCTAAGAGAAACATTATAAGAATCATATTATCTGCGATTGATAAAGAAGAAAAAAAACCAGGTGGCAAGAAACTTATAGACGTAGAAATTGAAGCCGTTATCCGTAAGGAGTGCAAAGATATGAAAGAAACCATTGATATTATAAACGATGGCGGAGCTATTGACGGGGTTGAGATTGTGAAAGATTTGGAACTTAAGATAGAAATCTTAGATGAGTACTTAACACCTCTAATGTCAAAGGAAGATATTATAACTAATGTTGTAGGTCTTATTGCAGAGTTTGGTATTGATTCTATGAAAGGGATGGGACAAATAATGGGAGCTTTTAATAAAAAATTCCCTGGCAAAGCTGACAACACTATCGTTAAGGAAGTTGTAACTGAAAAATTATCATAGTTGGAGAATATAAAAAAATCTTAAATTTGTCTGACAAAAAAATAAAAACTAATGAATAACTTTATTATCAAAAGTGAAATTGAATCAAAACTTAAGGGTACAAGGGGAACGCCAGTATTATCTATCAATTTTTTAGGGACAGGCGGCGCCTTTAATCCAAAGGAAAAAAACTCTAGTGTTATAATTTCAAACTCTGGGGGTTCTATTTTAATTGATTGTGGTTCCACGGTATATCCGATTCTTCGAGAGCAGGAACTTCTTAAAGATATTAAATATACATTTATAACTCATTGTCATGAAGACCATATTGGTTCTCTAAGTACATTGGTTTATCACAAAGCTTATGTTGATAAAGAAGAGCCGCTAATTGAAACATCTGAACAGGTGGCTCCAGTAGTTACTTCTTACTTGAAAGATATTTGTTCTCACCCAGAAGAAACTGTAAAAGTAAATATTATAGATGGTGATGTGTACCCAGCGTTACAAACAAGGGTTACCAAGATTGATACCACAGATTATCATTATAAAGGAATGCCAACATGTGGTTTTGTTTTTCAGTTTAGAAAAAACAACAATGATTTCTACATATTATACAGCGGAGATATCAATGTTCCATTCACTCATATCATTAAAGAGAAAAACCCAGAGCTATATGCTATATTAGAAAAAAAACCAGATGATGTGTTTATTTTCCATGAGGCTACAGCTAGAGATTATCCTCCATATTATCCTCATTGTGAATTTCAAGTGCTAGGTAAAGAATTAGAATTATTTCCAAATATTTTTACTTATCACCATGGACAAGATGAAGCTGAAACTATGGATAATGACCATAAGATGAAGATGCAAACGATAATGAAAAGTATTGATACTCTAAAATTAGAACTAGATAAGAAGTTGGAGATTGTTAGAGAAAATAATAATATAGAAGCTGAGAAAAGCCTTCAAGAGCAGGCAGATAAAAAAATGAAAGAGTTTAAAGAAAAGTTGTATGAAATTCAACAAAGCTCTAAACTTGTGTCTTTGACTAAAGGTGCTCAACAATGGATGATTTATGAACAAAAAAAGATATAATAATGGATTTTAAACTATTGAAGATATTAAGTGAGACGCCAGGCGTTTCTGGATATGAGGAACCAATTAGAGATTTTATTATGACCGAAATTGATGGGTTAAATAATAGGGACGGTATAGGTGTCAAATATCCCGTTTTTGAACAAAGCATTGATAGAATGGGTAATCTTACTATTCATGCTACAAATAGCAATTATGTGAAGACAGAAACAAAAGTAATGTTAGCTGCTCACATGGACGAAATCGGGTTCGCTGTTTCAGATATTGACGATAAAGGATTTATCACCTTTCAACCACTGGGCGGTTTTGACCCAAAGACTGTAGTTTCTACTAAAGTTGTAGTTCATGGTATGAAAGACATTCGCGGAGTTATTGGAACTAAGCCAATTCATACAATGTCAGCGGCGGAGAGAAAAGCTCCCCCTGATATGGATAAGTTTTTCATTGATACAGGTCTTTCAAAAAAGAAGTTGGAGAAAATTGTATCGATTGGAGACCCTATTTCTCGCTTAGAAACCTGTGAGAAAATGGGGAAATTGATAACAGGAAAGTCTATGGATAATAGATTTGCAGTTTATACAATGTTGAAGATGTTAGAAAAATTAAGTTTAGAAACATCGAATGAGTTAGATATATATGCTGTGTTTACTACACAAGAAGAAGTTGGTTTAAGAGGAGCAACTGCCGCAGCTTTAGAGATAAAACCTCATTTTTCAATTGTTCTTGATGTTACTATTGGTGATGATATTCGTGGAGACAAGAATAGAATCAAATTGGGTGAAGGTACTGTTGTGAAAATGATGGATGGAAGCGCAATATTTAATCCGAGATTTTCTCAGTTCATTATTGGGTTAGCCAAGGATAATAAAATTAAATATCAAGTTGATTACAGAGCAGCTGGAGGAACAGATGCTGGGGCTGTGCAGAAATTTTGTCCAGGAGGCTCAATAACAGGGGGCATTGCTGTTGGAACAAGATATGTTCATCAGAATATTGAAACGCTTCATCCTGATGATGTGGATGCGTCTGTTGAGCTTTTATGTTTAGCAATTGATAATTTAAAGAATTTTAAATTATCATAGTAATTTTGTTGTTTCCTAACAGAAAAAGTGTTAATTTAGCACTTTAGAAAACGAATCAATAACAGAAATCAAATGAAACAAGCACTTATAAATACTTATAGCGGAAAAGTTATAGACTTGCTCAATCCAAAAGTAAGCGATATTGCTCTGGAGGATATAGCAAGAGGTATAGCATATAAGTCTCATTATATTGGGCAAACCCCCTTCTATTTTTCAGTTGCAGAACATTCAATATTAGTATCTGTACTAACTGGTGATATGGAAGGTTTAATGCATGATGCTAGCGAGGCATATCTATCCGATATTGCAAAGCCGCTTAAAGTATATCTTCCTGAATATAAGATTATTGAAAACAGGCTTATGGAAGTCATATTTGAACGGTTTAGTTTAAATTTTGACAAACTGGAAAGTGGAAAGTGGGCTGATATTGAACTTTTGGGGTCTGAGTTTGAGATTTTCTTCGGAGACAAAGGTTTGCAAAATCCTTTTACTGATGAAAAGGAAAGGCTGATTTTGAGAGATAAAAGTATTTTTACTGGATATAGTCCAGATGATGCTTACAATGAGTTTATTAAAAGATACCATATACTTAAATCTATAAAAAACAAGAACAATGAATAAAGATTCGCAAGAGTTTAGAAAATTTGCTACCAAGCATTTAGGAATTAGTCCAACTGCGTTGGCTACTTATGAATTACAAAGTAAAGCTGTTATACCAACGGCAATGACTCCAAATATTATTGAGGAGAGACCAATGAACGTTATTGCAATGGATGTATTTTCAAGATTGATGGCTGATAGAATTATTTTCTTAGGTCTTCCAATTGATGATATGATTGCCAATGTTGTAAATGCACAACTTCTTTTCTTAGATTCTGTTGACAAGAAAGATATTCAAATCTATATAAACACGCCAGGAGGAAGTGTTCATGCTGGACTTGGAATTTATGATGTTATGCAGTATATAAAAGCTGACGTTTGTACTATTAATACAGGAATGGCAGCTTCAATGGGAGCGATACTTCTTGCAGGAGGAACCAAAGGCAAGAGAACAGCGCTCAAACATTCAAGAACAATGATTCACCAACCAATGGGCGGAGCATATGGACAGGCTAGTGACATGCAAATTGTTGTAAATGAGGTGAACAAGTTAAAAGGAGAGCTTTATGAAATTCTTGCAAAGCATTCTAATCAAACAGTTAAGAAAATTGAGAAAGATTCTGACCGTGACTATTGGATGGTTGCAGATGAAGCAAAAGAATATGGTTTAATTGATACCGTAATTATAAACAGGGATGTTAAAAAATAAAAAATTGGGTGTATACCCAGGAAGTTTTGACCCTTATCATAGAGGTCACCTTGACGTCACCCTTAAAGCTAAGGAGTTGTTTGACGAAGTGGCCGTAGCTGTGGGGGTTAATCCTCGAAAAACTACTTCTAAGATAGATAAAGTAGAAACCATTAAAAAACAGATTCCTGGAATTCAGGTTGAAGAGTTTAAAGGGCTTTTGACCGACTATATCTCAAAGAAGGAGCATGATGGTTATGACGTTACTATTATTCGTGGAATCAGAAATGGTCAAGACCTTGACAATGAAATAATTCAACTTCGAGTTATGCGGGATTTTAAACCAGATGTTAAAATGGTTTTCTTCCCTTGTGAAGTTACGAATCAATATGTATCATCTTCCATGATTAAAGATTTGGAGAGTATTCAAAAAGGTTCTGGGAGTGAATATTTAGCGAAATCACCCCTTTTAGAATGGCGAAATGAAATTAATGTGGATAAACTTTTAGCACAAGTTCAGGTTATAATTGCACGTCCTGGTGCACATGGATATGGAGGTTCCGCTGTTATAAATTTCTCAGCTACCCTATCTCTTTATAAAAAAGAGGAGGATGCTAACGGGGCAGAAGCATTGGAGCGGTTGAAAGAGCTATATAATATTTTACATGATAGAGAAAAAGAAAGTGTAAAATTACTAGAATTTACTCCACGAATACCAATGTCTGAGCGTTATGAATTTAAAGCTGATGCTTATGATAAAGATGCTATTATTAAAAGAGCCAAGTGTATTGTTGAACAACCACATGCTAATGGGTATTCAAATGAAATGGTGTTTGGAACTGAGGGAATGAGAGATTGTCTTGAAAAAGTTGTAAATAAATTTGAGTATGCTGATGTATATTTTGCAAGACTCATACGTTTTCTTCACAATGAAGATGTAGTAAAAAAAACACAATAAAGTATGAAAACAGATAAAAAAGTAAATAACAATCATGTATTTTTTTGGGGAGGTGTATTTTCCAATTTTTATCCTTCTAATTTCACAGTAGATAAAATAACGTTCTTTACAAGTGAACAATATTTTATGTGGGGGAAAGCCGTTGCTATGGGTGACATGGAATCAGCACAAAAAATTATAAAAGAGAAAAAACCTGGTGCTTGCAAAGCTTTGGGTAGAGAAGTAAAACCTTATAATGGAAGTTTGTGGGATAATATTCGAGAGAGTGTTATGTATACAGCTATCTACCATAAATTTACTCAAAGCGAAGACCTCAAAAAAGCTTTGCTTGATACAGGTAAAAAGATGATTGTGGAAAGTTCGCCTGAGGATAAAATATGGGGAATCGGTATTAGTACGGAAGATGCTCCATACATTCCAGAGAACGAATGGCCAGGTAAAAATTTACTTGGAATAGCACTTATGAAACTAAGAGAAGAATTAAAAAAATAAGATAAAATGCTTAATTTACCAATTGCCCTTTTAAAAGAGTTGGAGCACAAAAATAATATTTTAATTTCTGGAATAGGTGGAGGTTTTGATGTTTTTGCTGGGCTACCATTATTTTTCTCCCTTAGAAATTTGGGAAAAAACGTTCATTTGGCAAACTATAGTCTCACAGATTTCAATGTTTTAAAAGACTCTGCAGGAGTTCATAAACTTACTGACTATCTATGGGGCGCAACGCACCAAATACATCAACACCTTTCTTATTATCCAGAAGGATTTTTATCTGAATGGTTTATGGAAACACTAGGTGAGGAAATTCCTGTTTGGATGATAAAGAAGTCAGGGCCTAAAACTGTTAGGAGTGCATATAAGAAACTTATAGACAATCTTGGTATAGATGCTATAATTCTTGTAGATAGTGACATGGACTCGGTTATATGGCCTCACCAGGACGGTTATGGTACTATATTGGAGGATATGATATGCTTAGCATCTCTCAACGGTATTCAGGATGTTGACAGATATTTAGTTTGTACTGGAATGGGTACTGATGTAAAAAACAATGTGGCCTATGGTCATGCGTTGAAAAACATTTCTCAAATGACACAGCAAGGAGCTCTATTTGGTAGTTGCTCTCTTATGAGTTTTATGAATTGTTTTGCGATGTATGCTAATGCATGTGAATATGTATGGAATAAACCAGGACATCAAAGTAGTCCTATCCAAACTCAAATAATTTCAGGGGCTCTTGGAGCTTTTGGAGATTATCACATGCATGAAGATGATAAAAAAGAGGGGGATAAACCAAATAATATATCTCCTCTCTCTAATCAATATTGGTTTTTTGACGCAAGAGCTCCAATAGCCAATAATGAATATATTACATATATTGAAGATTTAGCAACGTTTCATGAAGTGACCGAGGAAATGGTACCTAGATTACAAGCTATTAAAAAAGAACCTCGGGAAGAGTTTAAGTTATAGTTATGAAACATCTAGAAGAGAATAAAGTTTATACAGCTCCTTTTGCAATTTTTGGTTATGGACGAAATTATCTTGTGTTATATAATAAATTAGTACGAGCTAGTGATAATTTTTCATCGATTAAAAATGTAAAATATTATTTAAAAAAAGGTGTTTTATATATCAGCGGCGATGAAATTCATTGGGATTTTGATTACTATTATGATATTTGGATTTCAGAAGGACAATATGAATTAATTTATAAAAAATATGAAGATTTTCATTTTAAAAAAATGACAAGAACTAAACGTTTTTGGTTATTTTGGAAAAGAGAGTCTGAACAATTGTTTATGAAACCATGGGGAAGAACAAGTGGATGGTTCCAACTTAAAAAAACCACCCCATTTGAACTTAAAACTAGTAGTTGGACTGTCGAACAGTGTTAGGCTAAAAAGATAGTCATATTCTGAGGAGCTTTATTGTTTCCTCCGAAATACGGATACAGATAATATCCTGGCCAATACTTTTTCATTTTAAAACTCGCTCTAAACGTATTATACATATCTACTTGAAAAATTGCTTTTCCTTCGGATACACGTATTTTAATAGGAACAAAATTTCCCGTCTTAACACTGCAAATATATTGAATTTGGTGTTTATTTGAGTTGTTATACCAATAGGCATATATTTTTATCTCATTTTTACTCTTAAAATCTGGAACCCATCCTATTCGAACGCTGTTTTTGTGATGCCAGCCAAAACTAAAACCGCAAAGCTTGTTTATGTCATAGTCATCATTGTTGCGAGGTTTATCCCACCAGCACTCGTCAGAGAAAATTGCATAGAAGGTTTTCTTTCTCTTGCACAATCTGAGTTTGAACTTGAAAAAAGGTTTGGAGTAATGTTTACCTTTCTTTATAAGATATTTCTTATACATACTAATTGTCTTTATTACGACCAAGGATATCATCCTTAATCCAATAATAAAATCCTACAGATATGAATATTAACGCTATGATAGATATAATTCCAAGTCCAATTACAAGTATACATGTAAATACATTGTCCCAAAATGAATAAGGTTGGAAAACCTCAGCTCCCATAACACAAACTCCAATAACGGTCATAATGATGCCTGCAATTAATTTATACAACCAAGTAAAAACTACTTTTTGAAAAAATTTGCCTACCAAAGTTCTACATTTTTTTTCTCGATATTTTTTTAATAGTTCCATAATCTTTTTATTATAAATATTTTAGTTTTTTATCCAAACACGTCTTTTGCTATTATTTTTTTGATTAAGTAATATTAAAAATTTATAGAAAATTTGGAAAAACAATATAAATTGGTTATTTATTAATAAAGATAAAGTGTACAATGAAAAAAATAATTCTAATTTTGGCATGTTTAGTTGTTATGTTAACGTTAACTGCGCAAGAAAGTTTAAACGATTCTATTACTATTTATAAAAAAAATAAACCAAATAAATGTTTATTTCAATTTGTATCAGATGTAAGTATAGAATATGGGGTAGCGATACAATATATTCAAACTACTTTAGGTGTAAAGGTCTTGGGCAGTTGTGAAAAAGAAAAATTGATATATGTGGAGTTAAATGACAAGTATAGGAAATATTCAAAATTATTTGCTGAGATAGAAGAAGAGTTTATAGGAAAATGTCTTTTTAAATCCGATGCGGATATTATTATATATTGGGGCGAGTGTGAAGATGCACTCTTCAATAAAGAACTTAAAGAATAAAACTGATGAAAAAATTATTAATTACATTAACATTATTATTTACACTAACGTTCAGTTATGGACAAGATTGTTATTATACAGTTATATTATATGATTCATATGGTGATGGTTGGTATGCTGGTGATGGAAGTATAAATGGATATATTGATGTATTAATAAATGGAGTTATTATTTATGATGATGAATATGTAGCTTCGGGGTATGGTATTATATATACGTTAGTTGTTTCTGATGGAGATATAATTACGATAACTTACGAATCATTACACGGAAATCAGTGGTGGTGGACTAATTATGGTATACCAAATTATGGTTACGAATTTGAAAATTATTGGTGGATGGATGATTGTGATGGGAATGAAGTATTATTCGAAAATTCAGATGATACAGACCAAACGATAGATATTACTGTTGATTGTGATTGCGTCCCACTTCAAGGTGATTGTGGTTTAGCTGAAACTATTTGTGATGAAGAAGATATTAATAATAACGCTACTGGTAGCGGAGCTTATGCTGAATTAAACACTACAAATCATGGGTGTTTATTATCAAACGAGAACTATTCCAATTGGATATATTTCCATGCTGAAACATCTGGTACTGTAGAACTTACAATAACACCTAATAATGAAAATGGTGGTGATGATGATTATGATTTTGGTATATGGGAGACAGCAACCTGTCCACCTGTAACTGAACCTATTAGATGTTCTTGGTCTCAACTTACTGGTGAAACTGGATTAGAAACTGGTACACCAGAAGGTGATACATCGGAAGACGATTTAGGTGATAGTTGGGTTGAAAGTATTGATGTACTTGCTGGTGAAGAATTTACGATGGTAATTAATAATTATACTGGAAATGATAATTCATTTACATTAACTTGGACATTAACAAATGGGGCAACATTAGATTGTACTGATATTTTACCAGTTGAAATGGCTTATCTAAGTGCTGGCTGTAATTTTGACAACGTTGTAATTCAATGGAAAACATTATCTGAAACAAATAATGATTATTTTGAGATTCAAAAAACATACACTCTTGGTTATCCATGGCAACTTGTTATCACTCTTGATGGTAATGGGAATTCAACTCAAACTATTCAATATAGCTATGAGTACTTTGAGCAACACATTGATGATGTATATTATAGAATTAAACAAGTTGATTTTGATGGTCAAATTGAATATTCAGATATTATAACTGTGAATTGTGACCAAATTATATACACCGATATTGAGGTTTATCCAAATCCAGCTGATAGTGGAGAGGAAATTCACATAGAGGGGGTATATAGCTCGTATATAGTGTACGATATCATGGGAAGAGTATGTGACATTAGAAAACTAAAGAAAGGAGCTTACATCCTTTTAATAGACGGCTCCTATTCTGTTAAGATTATTGTTCGATAGAATCAAAGTTCAGTATACCTTTTATTGCCAATTTATCTATTTGTCTTATAAGGTCAAAAGTTATAGAATTATCATCATTGAAAATTATTCTATATTGAAGGTCTTCTAATAACCATTTTTTAAAAAAATTGTCATAATCTCTATACATTTCCCCCCTTGTGTGAGCTGTACAAAAAGAATAAGAGTATTTTTCCTTAATTGATAAGAATTCTTCTTTTATACTTAGAGCGTCAAGTTTAATATTGCTGACTGTTATTTCATTCATAGTTTTTATTATTGAGATTCTCTATCTATCCAAATTTCAATTATTGATTTCTCGTCGGAGATTGTATCACAACTGATATCGGAAATAATAAATGATACAATTTTATCTTCTTCATCTCTGCAGATAATTCTTGATTTAACACCCAACTTCAATAAAGTTTTGTCATCTGGAAGAATTGGCTTAGGGCCTTTAAAGTTTGTAACGATTTGAATAATAAAATTATCATCTTCGCTAGGGGCAAGTTTTTCCGAGACTTGTTTTTCAAGACTCTTTGCTTTTTCATTTATCTTCTCCTCTAACACTTTAAACTGCTGCACCTTATCGCTTACAAGACTGGTAATTGTTTTAAACTGCTTCTCCAGGTCATTCTTGATATTATTTTTGATGTTGTCCACATCGTCCTGCAGGTCTTTGGTTATTGCCTCTTTTATAGCCTGTGTCTTGGTTGACTCCTGGGTTTCTTTCCCCTTGTTTACCTCTTCGGACAAATTGTCAAGTGTGACGTTTTGGAAAGGTCTCTCTCCATTGGTATATTGTTTAACAAGGTTAAGAATGTACTCATCTGAACTTTTCTTTGGGTCATAATATGGAGTACCCTTACGATTGTATTTTAAAAATATGTTTTTCACAGAATCAATTTCCATTCTGCTATATTTTTCAACAAGGTCGTCAACGTATAAAACATTTGACTGGTTATACACATTGTATAAATCAGTTAGTAAGAGTTTGAAATTTTCTTTTTTCATGGCAATATGTTTTCACCAAAAATAAAAAAACCCCTTACAAAAGTAAAGGGTTTTAAGAATATGTGTTGTTCTTTGTTATCGGTTAGAATCGATTGATAAAAAATGTACAAATGAAGTCTTGAAATAGTCTCCATATCTTCTAGTATCATCAAGCATGATATCTATGTTATGTTTTTCGCAGTACTCGCCCTTACATTTATCCCAAAGCTCACCATCCATCCAAGGATTATCACTTCCATCTGGGTATTCTATTTCGGTGCCAATTTTTTCATGATGGTCAACAATAGAAAAGATGTGAGTATAATAAATATCTAATTCTTTTAGGAGGTCAAGGGTTTTTTGTCCTATTCTATTTTCAGGTTTAATTGTTACTCCTGTAATAACATGCACTTCATGACGAGCTTCAACAAACAACTTCGTCATTGTGGCAAAAAACTTAGGTTCTTTGTCAAGTACTCCGTGTATGTCAATTCCTATTTTCATAATATATTATTTTATCAATTTTTCACCCATCTCAATTCAGTTCCTCTTCGTAAATGAACAAATTTAAGTTCATAACCTTTGTTTATCATTTCTTCCATTTCTTTAATTTCTTGCAGTTGGGATTCGTTAAATTTATGTACATTTCCCTTAGCGTCTTTTATTTTAATATATTGTTTTGCAAATTCATAAAAACCACATTTAAAATCAGGTATAGTGTTGTTTTTATTCATATTATTTTTGTAAAAATTCAAATACATTATTACTTGTGCTCTTAGACACTCTTTTTATTTGTTTTAGAGATTTTTCTTTGAGTTGTCTAACTCTTTCTTTGGTTAAATCCAAATTTCTACCTATTTCGTCTAGTGTTCTCTGTTCATTTCCAAATAAACCAAAGTAATGAGTAATTATATAAGCTTGTCTTTCAGGTATTTGTTTTAGGAGCATTTTTATCTTAAAACTTAGGTCGCTCTTTGCTAATCCCTCATCAGGATTTGCAGAATCTTTATTAATTAAAAGACTAATCATAGCATTTCCATCCTCGTTCTTCTCGTCTCTGACAGGAGCATCTAATGAAGCTGACCCGCCATCTATTAACAAGATGTCTTTTATATCACTTTCAGAAAGGTCAATTTCTGTTAGTCCAGCCAATTCTTCTGGAGTGGGGTCTCTTTCTAATATTTGAGCAAGTTTTTCAGATGCTCTCTTAATTTTTGAAAGTTGACCAATTTTATTTATTGGAAGTCGTACTATTCTAGAATGCTCTCCCAGATAACTTAAGATGGCTTGTCGTATCCACCAAACAGCATAGGATATAAATTTAAATCCTCTTGACTCGTCAAAACGATATGCAGCCTTAATTAATCCAATATTACCCTCGTTTATCAAGTCTTCAAGCGGGGCGCCACTTTTTTGATATTGTTTTGCCACACTAATTACAAACCTAAGGTTTCTCTCAATAAGTTCTTTAACCGCGGATTTGTCTCCATCAGCAACTAGTTTAGCTAATTTGGTTTCTTCTTCTGATGTTAATAAGGCAGGGTATTTATTTAATTCGTTAAGGTATTTGTTTAGTGAGTCTGTTTCTCTTTTGGTGATTTGGTGTGTGATTTTTAATTGTCTCATATATTTTTTTAGGTAAAAAAATTAAGCAAATATTCTTTGTTAGTGTCTACGTTAAAGGGTAAGATTTGTTACAAAAAAAAGCTCTTTTCCCTATATGAAAAAAGAGCTTTTGATTTCTAACCTGTTAGCATGTAGCTAAGCTAGGCGCTGTGCTGTAGCAGTTCATCGCTAGAGCAGTTGCTTTTTTGACAAATGTGTTGTCGTTTATTGTTTGTACTTGTTCTTAATATCTAAACTTAGTCTCAGTCAAAGCCAGTCGCCCCCAGTTGCTTGCTCGTAGTCAATCCTATGAGCTGGCCTGTTTCTTAATAAAACAGGTGGGTAGTGGAAGCGGAGGGTTTCGAACCCTCGTGCAAAAGATTAGTCCTCAATACGTATAGAGATTTAAAAACCTCTGCAGAACAAATTCGATTATAAATATACAACTTTTTTTCTAATTCACAAAAATATTTACAAAAAAGTTGTAATTAGTTTTATTTTTCTCCACCCGTGGTGAAATCTTCTATTGAAACATTTGCGCTAATATTGTTTGCTTTAATAGTTTTCTTACCGAATTTCTCAATAAGAGTATCTAATGTTAAGTCGCAATATTCATCAATCCAGTCTCCAATGAAGTATAATTTTCTACTTCCTTCCATAACACCAAATAAGATTGGGTCTTTCTTTCTTGCAACTTCCTCTTTATTAGTTTCTTTGGAAGCTTTTTTCTTAGGGTCATAATGCATAATAACATAATTGTCAAATACATTAATTTCGTCAGCTTTCTTTTTGGTATTGACAACTTTATCTGGAATAACTCTTGTAAAGTTTTTAATCCAGTCAAGTCTAACACCTCTTTCCGACTCTTTGGCAAATTGAACTACTTGCTCTTCTAAGATAACAGTTCTTAGATTTTTAACGTATAGATGGGTTTCTTTTTGAATTACACCTATTTGCCCAGTAATTTCTTCTTTGAGGGCAATTTGTCCAGTAGTTTCTACATATTTCAAAACTTCTTGATAAGAATCTAATCTACCATCAATTTTTTTGAGTTGTGTAGCACTTGCTTTGATATTTTTGAAAAATTCTTGTACTGTTATTTTTTTCTTTAGAGCTTCAACTGTTCTTGTTTCTCTGTATTTGTTGTTGGCATATTTCCAGCCAATCCTAATTCTGTTCAAGAAATTATCTTTTACCTTTTTGTCTTTGGCTAATAGATATGCCATTTCTTTATCAGCAACGGCCAACATTCCTTGCATAGAAGCAAAATTACCCCTTACGCTTACTATTGTGCCTCCACCCACATCAACTTCAACATCATTATCACCATCGAAACTAGGCCAAACATTACCGCTCACGACGCCGCTTGTGAAATTTGTTGATTCTACTTTATTTTTTTCATCATCCTTGAATTTTGGCAAGGTGCGGTCTATTTGAAAATTCTCAAAAATTTGTAATTTTGTCTTATCGTTTGTTAGCATGATTTTGTGAGTTTAATATTTTAGATAATGTATTTGCTAGTATTGGGGTGAATCTTAATTCAAGAAAAGGTTTGCCGTCGTCATTAGTATAACACTCTGCTTGTAATCCATATATGCCGTCACTTACGTCTTTAAGTTGAACTGCTTCGTCCAAACATTTTCTAGCCTCTGTTTTTAAATCAGAAGTACTTAAGTGTTGAGTATCTTTTTTGTACACCTCTTTAATAAGATGTAGTGTTTTTTCGAAATCGAATTTCTGTATGATAAAATTTATTTGTTCTTGGATTTCCATTTTCTATACATAAAAGTTGGTTTCATCTTCTACGAGAGTTTTTCAAATTTGTTACAAATTAAATGAGAAAGTTTTCTCTTTTTGTTTTACAGCTCTGAAAGTTATTGTGTTACTTGTTATTTTAGCGTTTTTTTGTAATATTAAATCATTTTTTTCCAATTCTTTATATAATTCATCAATTATAGATATTTTTGTAAATTGATTATAGAATCCCCCAAAGTACTCTCCTCTCTTCCCTCTCAGTCCAAATAATGGATTTCCATTTGGAGTTTTAATTTTTGCAGTTTCTGCGGTAATTATAAATTGTGAACAAATAAATTCGCCGCCTGGTCTAAGGATGATTCCTATTTGTTTGTAGTATGAATTACGTTGTGCCTCGCTAAGGTGTTGAAATACGTTTACCGAGTAAACAAGGTCTAGTGGATATGGAATTGTACTTGGAATATTTTTACCATCACCCTTATACAGCCTAGAGAATTTAAATAAGAGATTTACATCTACGGCGTGATAATTTATTAGGTTTTTATATTTGTTCTTCATGTATTCTTTAATAACGCCATATCCAGGACCTATCTCCAACATTTTAGCGTTGGGGTTTGCTATCATAAAACTGTCTAAAAACTCGGTACCGTGAAGTTTATTATGAAGACCTTCTAAGATTAACTTATTAAATTCAAATGGATAAACTTTTTTCTTGGAAACTTTTCCAATTGAATTTATAGGAAATACTCTTACAGCTTGCTTCCAAAAATAGTTTATATCTATATTGTCTGGGCTGAATTTTTCAACAAGTTCATCGTTAAATATAGTCATACCATCAACAAAACTAATATGCTTCGAATCTTCATCGGTAAAAATAGAAATATCCGCGGGTATAATTTTTCCGTTGGGATTTAAGATGGAAAGTTCATCATGTTTTATTTTCTTATACTTATCAAATAAATTTTTTACCTCTTGTTTTGATGCCATACGCTTGTATTTTTAGAATTGTAAATAAATTGCAATTGTGAATAAAGATGCTATAATGCCCCAAGAAAAACCAATTAGTATTTTATTGGTAAACATTTTTTGCACTTTTTTTGCGGTGTCGATTCTGGGGTCGTTTATCTTAATGATTTTTTCCATACGTGCTACTAGTATACTATTTTTTTTAGAGGCTATGGTTTTTTTGAGTGCTTCTTTCATTTCTATTCTAGCATCTTTCTTTGATATACCTTCTTTATTTTCATAATGATTCGCACAATCAAAGCCTAAGTCTATGAAGAACATGGCACTTTCAACTAATAGTTCTTTTTTCATTGTATTTTATTTGTAAATTTATTTGCGAAATTAAAAAAAAATTTTATCTTTACCAAAAAAAAAGACATGCAAAAAGTAAAACAAGTTATAGTATTCAGAAAAGATATCTATAAAAAAATACGCGGCGGAAAGTTCGGAGCTCAATGTGGACATGCTGGAAGTATAAGTGTATTACAGTTTTTAAAACCTGTAACTCATGATAATTTCCCCCAACTTTTTATTGATATGGGAGATGGTCAGATGGAGCCAGCTGTAAAAAAAGGTGAAAAGATGTTAGTAATGAAGTATCAAGATGATTCTGCTATTGATAGTTGGATTAATGGAAAATTCACTAAGATAGTTGTAAGTTGTGAAACAGAAGACGAATTGAAGCAGATTCATGAGAGAGCTGGAGAGCTTGAAATAGCCTCTGAAATAATTACTGATGCTGGCATAACTGAATTCAAAGAACCAACAATCACCTGTGTATCAATTGGGCCTGACTATTCGGAGGTTATTGACGAGATAACAGGACATTTACCAACTCTGTAAAAATCATTAAATTGGTATTAATACACCTTTTTTCTTATATTTATAAGAAACAAATTTTCTATGCATAAAGTACTTTTAAAAAAGAACGGAAAAATACATAAGATAAATATTTTTTCTAATAAAAAAGTAGAAATATCTAGCTTAAAAGAATGTTTAAGTTGTGTTATTGAAATTGAGGATGGGACTATATTCAAAACTCTTTTTAATATCATATTGAAAGACAAGGAGTTTTTTGATATTGTATTTAAAGATGATTTGCACGGAAACAAACTTAAAGACTATGAAATACAGTGGAGAAAACACTCTAAGAAAAGTCAAGAATTTGATTTCATAGATTATCTTGAAATAGGTAAGTTTTTCGAGACGTTATACACGGACAGTGGAACAATACTTGAAATATTCCCAATGTTTACTGGCATTAAAAGTAAAATGATAGAGGAGTATGATGATGAAGAGGGGAAAATGGAAACTCTTGAAGATGTTAAGCTCTTTGCAGTTAATCTCTTGCCTATAAATATATTAAAAAATTTTAAGGTTTATATTAACAATGAATTGGAAATATATAACCAGCCAGCTGAGGAGGAAAATAGTGATATAGAAATTAGTGCATTTATTATGGGTGCTACTAGTATAACAGTTTATGATGTAGTAAAATCAATCTTGCTTGAAATTAGCTGTTATGGTAGCCCAGAGGAAAAAGAGAAAAAAAAGAAAGAAGAAATAGAAAAGTTTAGTGCAGAAAATATATTAGATGTTTTGGAGGCTCGATTAAAAGAGACTGTGGATGGTGAAGAGTATGAGGAAGCTGCAAACATAAAGCGGACTATAGATAACCTAAAAAGAGAACAAAGAAAACAAAAAAACCCTAGTTAAAGTTAGGGTTTTTTGTTTTCTCGATTTTTTATTATAAATTTGCCCTCTAACAAAACGTAGATTTATGATAAACAAAGAAATTGAACGCAAGTTTGTAGTATGTGCTAAAGACTTACCAGAACTTTCCCATATGACATTTTTTGATATTAACCAAGGTTATATCTGTGATATTAACGAGGAGTATGTCTTTAGGTTAAGGCAGGCTATAATGATGACATCAAAAAAACAAATGCTTGGTAAATTCTATTATCAAACAATTAAAGGGGCAGGAACAAGAGAGCGGGAAGAGTATGAGCATCAAATCCCCTCTGAAATTTTCCATACTTTTTGGCCAGCTTGCAATAACATATCTCTTCACAAATGGAGATATGAACTTCCTATTCCAGAGGGTAGAAAGGATATACAAAACATTCATTTAGATATTTACAAAAACGGCCTAGAGGGTAACTTTTCAGTTGAGGTGGAATTTTTCAATCGAAAAGATTGTGATAAATTTAAGCCATTTGAATGGTTTGGAAAAGAAGTGACAGAGGATGACAACTATAAGAACGTAAATGTTGCTATATTTGGGTGGCCAGACTGTTGTGATAAAACATGTGATTGTCATACAACAAAATAAAATTTTTCTCGTATACTCAAATATAAATTTAAAAGCAAAATTATGGCAGCATCAAGAAGTGACGTAAACCGTTGGATAGAAACAGCTAAGGAAACTGGAATAAAGTTTATTATTTCAGTTTGTGATACATTTGATTATGATGATTATCCTGCATATTGCAAAGATTTTAAAGAATTGGAGGATAATATTGCAAAGTACGAGGCTGTAAACATGCAAAAAATCAATGAGATAATATTTATTAATTCTGCTGATGGGAGTGTAAAAGAAAACATTAGCATTAGTGAGATTAAAAAGATGTTGGAGGATATGAGAGGCAGTTATGAAATTAGTCTTCTTGTGTTTGTTAATTCAAAAACTGGCGAGGGTGGTGAGAGCGACAATAAAAGTATAATACCTTTTAATAGAACATCAGATTCAGATTCTACTAAGGAGGCATTGAAAGATGTTATCGGACAAGCTATTGACATGGTTTATAATGAGCAAATAGTATTTGGCATTAATAAAATAATAATTAATAAATGTAAAAAGATATGAAAATACAAAAAATTGCAATGTGGGTATTGATTTTAATTGGCGCGTCTGTTGTAGGGTGGTTAATTTTTAAGTTTGCCCTTGGAATTATGGTTGCTGTTATAGCACTTGTAGGCGGAATTATCGGATATGCAATTGGAAATATTGCGGGACGTCTTAAGATGAAAAAGAAAATGCAAGACCATTATGAAAACTAAAAATGTAAAGAAAATTGCTGTAATTGGCAAGATGGGTTCTGGAAAGAGCCATATTTGTAATATAATGGAGAAGGAGTATAATATCCCCGTTTTTTACACTGACAATGAAGCTAGAATGCTGATAAATAACAATGAAGAAGTAAAAAAAAGATTAAAACATTACTTTGGAAACAGCATCTATAACAGTGTAGAAAGAATAATTCCACACAGATTTGCTGATATACTTTTTAATGACAAAAAGAATTTAGATATCAACAATTCTATTATTGCACCTCGTATTATATGCAGATTTTATGAGTGGATGAATGTTATTCACGAGCCGCCAGAGACAGTTGTAAAACACGTTGTGTTTGAGTGTTCTAATTTGTTAGATACCGACTTCTATAAGCTGTTTGACCATATTATATTGATTACAGCTCCTACTGAAATAAGAAAAAGACGTGTTGTGCAAAAGAGAGATATAGCACCAGAAGATTTTGATGCTAGAGACAAAATGCAAATGGATTTTGCTGAAATGGAGAAAGTGATTGCTGGGAAAATACCTCACACAGTCTTTTGTAATGATGGGTTCGATGATATTAACAAAATGATAAAATCAACAATATTCAACGAATATGGAACATAATAAAATTCAAAAAATCGTAAACGACGTTTTTAAGGAAGCGTTTACTCATACTCCTTTATCTGAGAGACTTAAAGATATTGAAGGTGAATGTAGAGAGCTCTGCAACTTCACAGATGTAAAGAATCTCAAAGAAGAAGCAGGAGACCTCTTGGCGTCTCTCATACAACTTTGTAATGAAAGTGAATGGGATATTGCCGACCTCATAAAAAGTAATGAAGAGAAGATTAAAAGACGAATGCCTCAGTATAAATCACTTGGAAGAAAAACCAATGTGGCTATCTTGGGAGGGGCTTTTAATCCTGTTACCAAAGCTCATGTTTGCCTGGCTAAGTTAATTCTTGATGCTGGTAAATGGGCTGATGAAGTTTGGTTTATGCCAGTTTATCAACATATGGATGGTAAGAACATGGTGTCTCCAGAGTATAGAATGGAAATGTTGAAAATTGCAACACAGGAAGACCCTCGCATGAAGGTGTGTGATTATGAGATAAAGCACGAATTGGGCGGAGAAACATATCATCTTCTAAATAAAATAATTCATGACGATGAGTTTGAACACTATCGATTTTCTTTTGTTATAGGTCTTGATAGAGCTAACACAATTGAAAGCTGGTATAAATCTTATGAGTTATTTAAGTTAGATGTTCCATTTATGGTAGTGGCCAGGCCAGGTTATGAGAGAAACATTGATATAAATTGGTATTTGCAAAAACCTCATAAATTTATCAAAATTGACGAAGAAGATAATTGCAAATTTGATATATCATCAACAGAAGCAAGAAAGCTATTAAAGAAGGATGCTTATGTTGATGCAAATTGTAGAATTGAAGATGTTTTGGATAAATCCGTACATGATTATACTCTTACATATGGATTATATCGTTAATTTGCAACAAATTTGAACTTTTTTCGTAGAAGATGACAGCAAAGAAAAATTTTAATATAATTTAACATTTAAAAATCTAATCATGGGAATACTCAATAAGTTTTTTTACGGTGGTGGTGAAGAAGATAACGAAGAAGTAAAAGAAGTACAAGAAAAAGAATCCTCTCCACAAGCACAACCTATGCAAGCACAAGCGGCTACAATAGGGGCTCCAATGAGTTTTGCATCGGCAAAAGCGCCAGCTGCAACGCCTGGGCAAATAACAGGACAATTTGACCAAAAATTTTACGATATGTTGTCTGAGACTATCGAAGAAAATAATCTACCTGGCAATGATTTCCTAGAGTTTATGAAAGCTCTTATGGGAATGGCCGCAATGAGTGTAGATGAGAAATCCAAATTTCAGATGGTTTATACAACATTAACCACATCACAAGAAGGTATCACAAAAGAACACCTTCTAAGCTCAATTGACCATTACCTAACTGTTCTTGAGACTGAGAAGACTACTTTCTATGAGCAAATGTTAGGCCATAAGACTGAGGTTGTTGACACGGTTGTTCAACAGGCAGATAATTGTCTTACACAAGCACAAGGCAAAGCTGACCAAATCCTACAATTGCAGGAAGAAATTTCGCAGTTAAATCAACAAGCGTCTGATTTAAATAGTCAAGCGGCTGTGTCTGATAGTGATATTACTCAGAAAAAAGCTAATTTTGACGTTACATCACAAACTTTGTACACTCAAATCGAGGAGAACAAAGCTAAGGTGAATAATTATATTCAATAATATTAATTTTAAAATCTAATAAAAATGCAAAGTTTAACAGGTTCTAGTAACAACGTAAAATCTAAATCTTTCTTTCAGAAACCTGAGGGAAAAGTAGGTAGAGTATTTCTTATTTTGGCGGGTATTGGCGCACTTATCATATTGTATCAAGCATTGCCGTGGATTATCATATTATTAACAAATGCTATCCACGCAACATTGCTATTCATAGCGCTTGCTTTTATTCTTTTTCTTATTACAAATAAGAAAATTAGAAGTCTTGTGTCTCTTGGATTTAAAATGATTATGCGATTCTTGACGGGATGGTTTGTGGAATTAAATCCTATTGCCATACTTCGTATTCATATTGAAAATATGATAAATAGGCGAGAGGCGGTTAAAGAGTATATTTCTGACCTTAAAGGTGAAATTCATAAGATGGAGAGAAAACTTGATACTAATAAGAAAGATTTTGAAACTAATATGAATTTTGCTAGGAGTGCTAAAAAAGACGGTTCTGCACTGGCAAAGAAAAAAGCTACAGTTAAAGTTAATCAAGCGAAACGCCTGCAAGAAAGTTCAATTAAGTTTTCTGTTTTATTGGATAGAATGAAGAAGATTGAAAAAATTCTTATGCTTATGCATGAAAATCTTGGTCTTTTCATTGACGACTTAACAAATGAAGTAGACTGGAGAGAAACTGAATATAAAACTGTTAGAGCTGCTCATAGTGCACTTAAAGCTAGTGAGTCAGTTTTGCAAGGCTCCCCAGATGAAAGAGCTATGTTTGAGCTTGGTCTTGAAAAACTTGAAGATGATGTGTGCTCCAAACTTGGCAACATGGATATGATTCTTGATATGTCAGAAGGTTTCTTAGTTAACATGGATATCGAAAATGGTGTTATGGAAGAAGAAGGTATGTTAATGCTTGAGGAACTTGAGTCAAAAGGTGTAGATGAAATATTCAAAGAATTTGACCCAGAGGTTGCAAGAAAGAATATGGATGCTAATCGTAGAGCTGAGTTTGAAACTGAGACTGCTGAGAGAAAATCAAATTCAACGTTTAAACAAATTAAGAAAAACGAAAAAGGACGTTATTTTTAAACAATTAATTTAAATTAATATTAATAAAAGAAAAATGAAAAAATTATTTATTATTACATTGATTTTTGTATCGGCAATTGGAATGTCTTTTAGCCAAGATACACTAACAACAGCTGATGAAAAAGCTAAAGTATAAACTTTCTCAGGAATTGACTTAGCCAGTAGATATGTTTGGAGAGGTACTGTAATTGACAATAAACCAAATATTCAACCTATTGTAGGGTTAACTTACGGAAATCTTGAAGTTGGTTGCTTTAGTTCTATAAGCACGTTAAATTCATATTACGAGGCTGATTTATATGCTTCTTATACTATGGGTGTAGTTAATGTGACTATTACTGATTTTTATATGGACTTTTCAGGCCTTGCTAACTCTCAAAAGTATTTTGATTATAGTGATACAACTGGATTTCATAATGTAACCGCAGATATTAGTATTGGTGGAACGGATAAGTTTCCTATTATTTTTACAGCATCTACATTAATATATGGCGGATTTGATATGGATGTAAATGGAGATAATCTATTTACTACTTATATTGAAGCTAAATACGTGACTAATAAATACGAATTCTTTATTGGTGGTTTAACAGGCAAAAGCGGATTCTATATGAACGAATACGACGGATTTGGAATTGTAAATATTGGTGCTACTTTTTTGCGCGACATTGAAATTACTAACAAATTTGCTATACCAATAAGCACTAGTTTAGTAGTAAATCCGCAGGGTGAGAAACTTTTCTTAGCATTTGTAGCAACATTTTAAACAAATATACGTAGAAGAGAAAGTAAACAAATTTTTATTCATTAATTATTAACTAATATTATTTCAAAATGGCACGAAGTTATAAAAGAAAAAAAACAAAAGGTCTAACAGGCCGAGGTAGATTAGCAATTGTATTTGCATCTTTAGTCGTTCTAAGTGGGCTTTATTTCGCCTTTCAAGACCAAATTAAAAATGCTATTGCTAACAGCAATTCAGGTGAATCAATTAAAATTGGCGTTGTAACATGGCCAGGTTATGCTGCAGGTCAGTATATGAATGATGGTTTTGAAGCAAATACAGAATGTAGATTTTATGAAGAATATGGCATTCAAGTAGAATTTATGGTGCTTGATGATTTTGTTGCATCTCGAAAAGCATTTGAGAATGGCGATGTAGATTTATTGTGGGTTACTGTTGACGCATTACCTACAGAAATGGGACAAAATGGCACTATGGTTATGGGTTCTCCTAAATTTATTTTTCAGGCAGATTGGTCAAGAGGTGGAGACGCAGTAGTAGCACGTAGAGGTATAGATAAGGTTTCTGACCTTAAAGGTAAAACTGTTGCTGTAGCACAGGGAACACCATCTCACTCATTCCTTATTGAATTGCTTAAAACAAATTCTATGACAATGGACGATATTAAAGTTCAGTTTGTAGCAGATGCGATTAGGGCAGCAGAATTATTTAAACAAGATGGCGTTGACGCGGCTGTAGTATGGTCTCCAGATGATATTGATTGTGTAAATAAAGTAAATGGTTCTAAAATTTTATCCAGTACTAAGACTGCAACTCATATTATTGCAGATGGATTTATCGCTAAGCAAGAATATATTGATGCAAATCGCGAAAAACTTCAAAAATTATATGAGGGGTGGATGGTAGGTGCATCTGAATTAAATACTAATAAAAACGGCGCTCGTCAAAAAGCCGCAAAGATATTGGCTGACAAATTCCAAATGAAAGAGTCCGACGCATTAGCTTCTATGGATAATGTAAGATATGCAACCCACGGAGATAACCTTGACTTTTTTGGCTTAGGAGATTCTAAAGCCGTAACTGGTGACGGATTATATTCTAAAATGGCAGGCGTATATACCAAGATGAGTTTTGTAGATAATCCATTATCATGGAGAGACGCATCAGATATTAGTATTATAAAAAGCACAACTTTAAATGGTGATGACCATAAGTCTGAGGCACGTAAGAAGTTTGAAGTAATTAAAGATGAAAAAATAGAAACTTTAGAATCTTTCTCAAGTAAAAAAATTACTATTAATTTTGCTACAAATAAATCAGAATTATCTGGAGATGATAAACATATTATTGACAAAGAATTCGGAGATATTGCAAATACTTATCAAGGAGCCCGTATTAGAATTGAAGGTAACACAGATAACACTGGTAATTACAACCATAATGTAAACCTATCTAAACAAAGAGCTCAAGCTGTGAAAGATTATCTTGTAAAAGAACATAGCATCGACCCAAATCGTATAGTAATTATAGGAAATGGTCCTAAGCATGCAGTCGAAGATAATATTGTAGGTGCTAATGAAGCATACAGAAACACAGATTTCCAACTGTTAAGCGAATAGTAAATATTTTAAAATAGCAAAAAGGGTGTAAAAAAACACCCTTTTTTTTGCTTAAAATTTAACATTATGAAAATAAACTTTGATTTAAAAGGCTTGTTTAAGATGGGTGGTGTTGTTAATAAGACCACTTCTTGGATAACTGGAACACTCGGGTTCTTTTTCATCCTAGGTGTTTGGTTTCTTATAACCGACTGGACTGGATGGGTTGGGCCTGCCACAATACCTTCTCCTAAAGCAGTGTTTTTCGCATTGATTGAAATGTATAAAGGAGACGACTTAATTTCAAATTCTATATACTCTCTTAAGTTAAATCTGAGAGGTTATATTGAAGCTATCGTATTTTGTATCCCATTAGGATTTATAATCGGTTTATACCCTCTTACTCAAAAAATGTTTAGTAAGTACACTGATGCTTTGCGTTATGTTCCACTAACAGGTCTTGTGGGGGTGTTTATTGCTTGGTTTGGAATTGGAGTTGGAATGAAAGCTCACTTCTTAGCATTCGGTATTATTGTATATCTATTGCCTATAATGGTTCAAAGAGTATCTGAAACTGAAAAAATATATCGAGATACTGTGTGGACTCTTGGGGCAAACAATTGGCAGCTGTTTAGAGCTGTATATCTTCCATCAGTATTGTCAAAAATTATTGTTGACATCCGTGTAATTACAGCTGTAAGTTGGACTTATATCATTGTTGCTGAAATGGTAAACAATGAGGGTGGAGTTGGAGCAATGATATATTCTGCTGCGAAACAAAGTAGACTAGATAAGATATTTGCAGTTATCGTATTGATTGTTTTCATAGGATTTTTGCAAGATAAATTATTTCAGTTTATAGAAAGAAAATTGTTTAAACATAAATTTGTATAGTCATGGAATATTTTGATGAAAAAAAATATGAAAAAAAATCTTCTCTTGATAAATTAGAGGATAGATTAGAAGAAGCGGGTAACGCGACTAAAAAAATTGTGAAAACATCATTTCCAACATTCGGCATGAAGTCCGAGGGCTCTTACAATAATCCGACCCTCAATGCAGGTTATGGAGAAGTGGACAAGATTCAACTTAATAACATTCGTCAGGTTTATCCAGGCAAAAGAGGTGAAAAAGAAGTTGTGATTTTTGACGATTTTTCTATGCAGGTTAAAGACGTTAAGGATGCTGGACAATTTGTTGTAATTGTTGGAGGTAGTGGATGTGGCAAATCTACATTACTAAGATATATATCAGGTCTAACAAGACCTACCAGTGGAGAAATTATTTTCAATGGCGTGCCTCAAACCTCAAAAGACAGAGTGGCTATGGTATTTCAACAATACACATCATTACCTTGGAGTACTGTAATTGAAAATGTAGCCCTTCCATTAAAAATTAAGGGTATTGGTAGAGACGAAAGACTTGACCGAGCATTTGAAATGCTTGAGCTGGTTGGTCTTGGCGACCATGCTGATAAATTTGCTCAATACCCTCTTTTATCTGGGGGACAACTGCAGAGAGTTGCATTGGCTAGAAGTCTTGTTTCTAATAGTGAAATTCTTTTGTTAGATGAACCTCATTCAGGGTTGGATGTTACAACAAAATTAGAAATGGGCGATTTATTATGTAATATTTGGTCTGATATTTGTAAGAAATCTGACCCAACATTTCTGATGGTTACCCATGATTTAACAGAGGCGGTTTATTTGGCTGATGAAATTTTTGTGATGGATTCTAATCCTGGGCGCATCATAGAAAAAATAAAAGTAGACCTACCATTAGAACGCAATAGTTTAATAAAAAGAACTAAAACATTCCTGGAACATCAACATTATCTTGAGGATTTGATGATGCGGATAAGTAAGAAATAAACTCTTTTTCTGTTTTGCTATTTTTATTAGAATTATTAGTTTTTTTTGTTATACATAAATTTTTTATATCCCCAATTATTTGTGGGGATATATTGTTTTTAAAACCATGAAAAATGCTATTCTTATGGTCTATTGTAGGATATTTTGCATGTGTGCATGAAAAATTTTTTAAATTTTCTTTTATGTATTCTTTATCATAATAGTCATAACCATTCCATTTTTTAAATAATTTTTTTTTGTTTTTATAAGTTGTATTATTTACTTCTATTCTGTAATTTTTCCAATCTGTTCTTTCTTTTGGTAAAGGCCTAAGTCCTAATTGCTCCATTTTTTGTTTTTGTTTTTCTTTAAATTTTTTTATTTGCATAGGAGAATCTGCGCCGTATCGTGATTGAAGTGTGGTTTTTATTTTTTCTTTATTACAATAATTTTCATCTCCATATCTTTCTTTTTTTGACAGTTTGGATTTAATATTTCGACATTTTTTGCATGAATAATAATTATGATTTTTTTTATTTAATATGTATTTTTCATATCTTATATGACTTTGGTGTTTGCAAATTTCGCATTGTGCAATTATTTTATAGTGGCTTGATTTTGGGAGATGTTCTACTAAAATTATTATCTCATCACCTCCTTTATTAAATTTATAACCTAATTTTTTATAATACTTTATTGAATGATTATGAACTCTTATTTTTACTTTTTTTGTTAATATCATTTTTGGTCTCCCTCTATTTCGTTAAAATGTTTATCAAGAAGCCAATTGATTATTTTAGATTTATTTTTAATTTCCAGTTCTTTAAATTTGTTAAAATTTTCTTGAGAAATTGTTATTGACAGTTTTCCTTTTTTTATTTTTGGATTGATTTTTTTTCTTCCCATAATTGTAATGTTTATTTATAAATAGAAAAAAAAATAAAATTCGCCTTAGTCGTAATTTATTTCTGCTTTTTTTTGAAGTATTTTGTGAGTAGACTATCTATTAATTTAGATTTATTGTATTTGCCGTTTTCCAATTTTTTTAGTATTTTAGGGGGCAATGCAATACTTATTTTTTTATATTCCTGTTTTTGTACCATATTATAAATTTTAAATAAATATAATATATTTTTTTGAAAATGTAAAACAAAAATGATATTTTTACGTATACTTTAAAGTAAATAAAAACCACTAGGTATGATTTGTGTAGGCGTTGACGTTGATAATGTTCTGAGGAACATATCAGAAAAGGCTCAGGTAGTATTTGAAAGAGAATATCCTGATGCTGTTATGGGTAAATATAAATGGGCTTGGGATTTTCCAAACATTAACTTGCCACTTCATAAGAAGTTGGATGTTATGTGGAAGGAATTTCCGCAGGAAATATTTGGAGATGCTGACCCATATCCAACAGCACAGGAAGATTTGTGTATGTTGCAAACTCATTTATTTGCTTATCATAAAAAATCGAAGACTATTTGCGTAACTCATCAAGTAGAATCCACCACTGAAATCACAAAGAAGTGGCTTAAAACACACAACTTCAAATTTGGCGAGATAATTATTACCGCTGAGAAACATAAGGTGAATAAGATTGATTTTTTAATTGACGACTCTCCTGGAAACTATCGAAAATGGGTAGAAGAGGGTAGAGACCCCAATCGATTTATTATGATGAATGAGTCTTTCAACCAAAGTCTCATTGTTCCTCACAGAATTAATAGGCTGCGAGAGGCTATTCCTATCATTGACAAGTATTACGAAAGCGGAGAACTTATAGTTAAAACTTAGTTGGTTTTCTGATTTCTTTTTCGTATTTTTGTGTTTATTAACCTTTAATTTTTCAATTTTAAAACACATGGGTTATCACAAAAGTAAAATAAAAAGAGGTGAACTTGGAAAAATCAGCAAAGTTCAGGAAGAAATTGATGAATTCATTGATGCTCAAACACAGGGAATACGCATTATGGAAATGATTGAATTATCTGATATTTATGGAGCTTTGGAAAGTTTAGCTGAAATATATAACCTTACTATGGAAGACCTTGAAAAGATGTCTAACGCGACAAAAAGCGCATTTAAAGACGGGACAAGAGTATGAATGTAATTGATTATAGAAATATTGCTGATTCTGTTGATTTTTATAGTGAAAGAGGCTACCAGAACATTGAGGTGCCTTGGTATGTTACCAATGAAGCTATGAAAGTAACACGACCTCCCCACAAAACAGGCGATATGGATTACCAAATATCAACAAATGATAAATATCTAGTTGCCTCGGCTGAACAGTCATTTATATATATGATGATGAAAGGACAACTACCCCCTGGTTTTTATCAAGGAATTACCCCTTGTTATAGATTTGAACCTATTGGTTCTTTGCATAGAAAAGTGTTTATGAAAAATGAATTGATTTATATAGCAAAAGATGATGATACACTTTTAACAGTTAAATTTGATAAAATTATAAAAGATGCCAAAAACTTTTTTGAGGTAGTGTTAGACGATAAAGTTGAAATGAAACAAATAATAACAGAGGATTATCAATGGGATTTAATGTATAAAGGAGAAGAGCTTGGCTCTTATGGTATACGCAAGTATAAAAAATTGTTTAAATGGGCTTATGGTACGGGATGCGCCGAACCAAGGTTATCAATAGTAAAAAAGATGTAAGTATGAGTAGAGGCGTAATAGTAGAAGATGAAAAAATTCAAGGAATAGTAGAAAGAGTACTATTTAAAAATCGTGATAATGGGTATCATGTTATTTCTGTAGCTCTAACTGAGACAGAGGCAACAACCGTAACCTTAAATCAGATTCAAGTCCATGAGGGCGTTACAATGGAATTCATCGGACAATGGACAAGTCATGCTCGTTTTGGCAAACAATTCAAAGCAAACAAAGCTTACGAAATACCTCCTCTTTCTGGAGAGGCACTTCGCAGATATTTATCTTCCACATATTTCCCAGGCATAGGGCCAGTTATTTCCCAGAGGATTATCAAACACTTTGGAGAAGACAAAGTACTCGACATATTCAAAAACAATATTAATCAACTTCTGAAAGTTCCTGGCGTATCCAAAAAGAAATTGGAAGCAATTAAGGAATCGTGGGAAAAGAATCAGGAAATAAATGATATAATGTTATTTTTGCAGTCATATAATATAAGTACGCTGTTGGCGGCTAAAATTTATACTGTATATGGTAAAGATTGTATCATGAAACTTAAAGAAGACCCCTACCGACTCGCAAGAGACATAAAAGGGGTTGGATTCCGTCAGGCTGATGCAATAGCATTAGATACAGGAATATTAATTAATGACCCTCGTAGAGTTCAAGCATCAATCATACATGTGCTTGATGAAATTCAAAGTGACGGACATTGCTATCTATTAAAAGACGAATTAGCCCAGAAAAGTTATGAGGTAATTGGAGCTTTGGCAAAAGAGCTTTTTGATAGTGTGTTAATTCGTATGGTAGCGGATAAATTTATCAAAACTTTAGACATAAATGGTGAGGATAGATATTATTCAAACAATCTTTATTATGCAGAGCTCTATTGTGCAAAAAAAATAAAAGAACTTATTGACAATGAGCCTATAGTTAGCGGTATAAAGATTGAACAATGGAAAAGAGTTGTAGAACAGAGCGAAATTCAACTTAGTGAGGAACAGTATGGTAGTATTATGTCTATTGTTAAACATGGGGTATCAGTTCTTACTGGTGGGCCAGGATGTGGAAAAACAACAACATTAAAATATTTCGTCAAATTAATTGACCAACTTAACTTGAGATTTTATCTATGTGCACCTACTGGGCGAGCAGCTCAGAGAATGGAAGAAGTTATTGGATATCAATCCAGTACTATTCACAGATTATTAGGGTGGGATAGAGAAAATAGAAAATTTATGCACGATGAGTTTAATCAGTTAGATGCTGATTTCCTTGTGGTGGACGAGACAAGTATGGTCGACGTCATGCTAGCAAATTCACTTTTGCGAGCAGTCCCAGATTCGTGCCAAATATTATTTGTGGGCGACGTCGACCAACTTCCACCAGTGGGGGCAGGTTTGTTTTTCAAAAACCTAATCCAAAGTGGAATACCAAATGTATTTGTGCTTAATAAGATATTTAGACAGGCCGAGGGTTCGAAAATTATTGATTTCGCTCATCAAATCAACCATAAAGAAGAGCCTGTTATTGAAAACCCTCTAACTGACCCACGTCTTTGGAATCAGAATGCAGATTGTCTATTTATAGACTCAGGGGTTTTTGATAGTTCTAAAAATTTTCATGATTATCCAGATTGGTCAACATTACGATATGGCCTTGATGCATTAGGTATGATTAAAAAATTATATACTGAGACAATCCCTAAATATTTCACAAAGGACGCAGAGATACAAATATTGAGTCCAATGAATAAGGGAATACACGGTTCAGTCCGAATAAATGAAGAAATTCAAGAAGCCATAAATCCAGAATCAAACGAAAAGAGTCAACTTATAATCAGGCAGACCACTTTTCGAGAGGGTGATAGAATAATCCATGTGGTTAACAATTATGACCTTGGGGCTATGAATGGTGACATAGGACATATTGTGTCAATTGATGAAGAGTCGATTACAGCTGAAATTAAGTTTCCTGATGGGAGATTGCTTGAATATAAGAGAAGTGACCTATTAGAATTGAAATTGGCCTATTGTGTATCTATTCACAAGTCACAGGGCTCTGAATTTGATTGTATAATTGTTCCTCTTATGAAAGGCCATTACAGGATGTTATATAAACAATTATTGTATACAGGATTGACCAGGGGGAAGAAATTGGTTGTGTTTGTGGGTGAGAGGAGAGCGTTTTCAATGGCTGTACAAAATGAGAAACCAATAATTCGCAAGACAAGCCTTGTTGAATTATTACAACAATAAAGTTAAAAAAATACGATAAATAATTAAAAAATAGAAATTATGTACATAGAATTAAAACCATTATCAGAAAAAGACGATTTGTCTAAATTAGAAATATCCAAGGTAGATTGGGATGTAGTTGTAAATGGAAAGTCACAACAACTTGTTAGGATAAATGATAGACCTCACGGAGAAGGAGGAGAGTATGGAATTAACGAGTATTATATATATCCATTTTGCCAAGAAATGACAGTTGAGAACTTAACTCCATACTGGGGTACCAGAGGTGGTGTAGCATGGGGGTTTAGCTTTGAATATAAAAACTATTTCAGAGGCGGAAACGGTTTCCACAAAAACGATGAAATTAGGCGAGGCGCTTCCTGTTGGATTACAAGAAATGGTAAAAAGTTTTATGAAATAAGAGGAAGAGACCATGAATATGCTTTAGCCAAGGCTCAAGTTGAGCTTGTGCAGTTAATGGAAGGGCCAGTTGAAGTTTGTTCTAGAGATTGGGAAAAGAAATTAATTGGAGGCAAAGTGTGGTATAAAGGACAGCCTGGAGTAATATCTAGAATTGTAGACGGGCAAGGACAAATTTTCATTAAACCTGATGGAATTGACAGTTTTAAACCGCATGAAAGTGATTATGAAAGTGATTATGATAAAGACTGTTGGATTCAAGATTATGGAGACGGGTTTTCAGTTGATTTTCTTAGTTCTCATATTGGATGGTTTAGAAAATGAGAAAAATAAAAGATTCGGTTATAAAAAAGTGGTTCGATGTAGATAAATATATGTTCGGTATAAATATTAACCATATGCATATGTCTCCTGGAGCACATGAAAGAGAAGAGGTGAAAACCATAGTGTTGGATTGCTCTATTTATTGTATGGGTGAAGAATTAGATTATTTTGAAGAGCTCAAAGAAAAAGTGGAATCAGTTCTTTCTTATTTAGATTTTAATCACTATTTTTATGGAGCGGCATCATTGCCCGCTTTTTTAGTGTTTCACGAGAAAGACAGTAAAATATTTACACAAACATTGACAGCATCCTACTCTTGTACCTTATTGGAATATAAGGAGATAATAAGAGAAGCTTCCCCAGACATTGTTGCATTATATACAGTATTTAGAGACGTTGCGGGTGAATGGACTGTACGATTTGGTATGAAAAAAGGAATAGAACCAGTTTTTGCTAAAGAATCGAACTATGAACTTTATGAAGCTGACCCTGAACTTTTTCCTTATAAATTTAAAATATAAACTAATGACAAATATTCAAAAAGCAATAAAAGTATTAAGCCTCCTAGAGTTTGGAATGAAATTGACAATCGGAAATTTTAAGCTTGCTTTGGGTGAGGATGAAAAAGGTCGAGATAGAGTTTGTGTTGTAATGCAACATTTTATGGATGATGAAAAACCAGAAGATAAGCTAATGACATTTGATATGTCTCTAGATGGTTTTATCCATATGATGAGACATGTAACCGAGGACAATATTAATATTTGGAGTGCTGAGAAAGTGCTTACAGAAATAAATCGAAAAAAAAGATAATTATGAACATAAGAGATGAAATATTAAAAAATATAAGTAATATTGAAAAGGCTTATATACAGATACATGATGGAGAAACTGGAGCTAAAGGTGAATTTGCCAATGAAGCTGCTTATAATTTCTTCACAGCTTGCGAATACCTTGATATTCCATATGAGAAATTTTACTACAACGATATGGGCGATTTGAATATTACGAAAAACACTGTAATAGCAGGTGGCGTAGGCGCTGTACAAAAAGGTTTAGCTATGGCTGGAGTGGTAGCTCCAGCTCCTCTTGATATTCCAAAAGAGTTATATCCATTTGCAAGGAGAAATATTCAAATTGGAACTGTGAAACATTTTGTTGAAAATGGAGAGTTTCCTATGTTTGTAAAACCTACAAAGGCTAAGATGTTTACAGGTATGGTGGTTAGCAGCTCTGAAGAATTGGATATGTTATCAGCTATGGCAATCGAAGATGAAGAGTTAGAAATAATGACATCTAACCCTGTTAAATTTGTGAGTGAATTTAGAGTTTTTGTCATAGAAGGTGAAATCTATGACTGCAGGAGATACTCGGGAGATTACACCAAACTTCCCAATCTTGAATTTATTGATAGGGCTGTGAAAGGTTATGAAAGCCAACCTATTGCTTTCGGTATTGACTTTGGTGTTACTGATAAGGGAGAAACTATGCTAATAGAGGCTAATGATGGTTATTCTCTAGGAACATACGGTTTTGAAAATATTCATTATTTTAGAATGACATGCTTGCGCTGGAATGAATTGGTGTGGAAAAATAAGTTTGGTATAATGGAACCAATTTCTGTAGCTGATTATGTATTATGGTTGAATACTGATGAAGGTACAAGTTTTCTGAAATCAATTGAAGATTCTAATCGTAGCATGGGAGACCATTATACTATGCACGAGGCTAAATCTATGATAATTACAAAATATGCAAAAACATTGCAACAAGAGGAGGAAAAAACCGTATAAGATAACATGGAAATAAAAATTATACCGAACGAACAAACGCCAAAATTAAAGGCATTACCCAATCCAGAAACATGGGGAGTAGAGAATAAAGAGCTGCTTGACGCATGTGCAGAATTCCTAGAAAAAGCTGGAAGAAATCCAGTTGGATTAGCAGCAAATCAAATATCTATAGACGGTAAAAGATGCGAGAAGAGATTTTTCATTGAAAAAGCTAATCTTAATGCGATTACGTCGGAGTGGAATTATATCATCAATCCAAAGATAGTTGAAAAAATTGGTATGACATTTAATGTTATAGAGGGTTGTCTTACTTGGGAATCTGAAAATGTTCGTTCTGTTAGACATAATAGAGTTAAAGTTTCTTATTACACAACTGATGGTGAGTTTAAGGAAGAGGAGATTCACGGTTTTAGAGCACATATTTGGCAACACGAGATTAATCATCTTGATGGTGTTGAAGAGGATATTGTTAACATTGAAGTAACGGTGGAAAATCCAAAAGTCCTGAGAAATGACCCTTGTCCTTGTAAAAGCGGCAAAAAATACAAGAAGTGCTGTGAACCATACATAAAATTGTGATATGAGTAAAAGAAATGGAAATAAGGTAATTAACATATTAGATGACGGTTTTGTTCAGTTACATGATAATTGGGTTACAGAAAGCGATTGCGTCCTGAAAGATTATAAATTATCCTATAATGTATTAGAGTTTAAAATTAAGACCGAGGAAATAGAAATATATCCCTATAGTTTTAGACTTTTAGGGTTGAGTGGAACTAGAACAGAAAAATATTCATGTGTCAAATTAGATAAGCCAGTGAAAAAAGGCGCAGTTTTATATACAGTATTAACTGGCTATATATTTTAGATTATGGAAAAAGAAACATTAGATAAATTAGTAAGACATGAAGTTGATATGTTAAGATATTATACTTTGAAACGTTCTCGGGAAAAATTAACAGAGGATTCTGATTTTTATAAGGATTTGACTCCTATGGGATACACAAAAACTTGTATACCCCTTCTTATGAGATGTCCTCCTGGAACTGTTACTTCTGATGAAGAAATAGTAGAGGGAATGGATATTGGTTTATTAAGACAAGATACTCTTCCTAGAAATTTAGATAAAAACAAACATACACCACTTGGAGCATATTTGATTGTATTTCCAGAGAAGAAAAAAGATATTATCGAAAGATTAAATAAGATTAATAGGTAAGATGGAGTTTAAAGAAAAAGACTTAATAATGGTTCGCCTACCTAACGATTTGGAATACGAGGGTAGACAACCACATTTTAACACTTGGATTCGTGTTTTGTTTATTGATAACGATGGAACATTTATTGGTAAGTGTGAAAGAATTGACAAGATGAATTTCACATTTTACAAAATTGGAGAACAGGTTCAATTAAATACAGACAAAGTTCTTGCTGTATATGATGAGGATGATGGGCAGCAGTGGTGTTATTCAGATAATATTACTAGATGTAGTTGCCCAGGGCTTTGTCGAAACAAATAAATTCTAACAAAATTTTATAACAAATATTCAAAAAATACGTACAAGTCAATAATAACTAAAAAAATTATATAAAATGCTTGAATTTACAAAATTGATTCAGTCACAATTTAACAAAATGTGTACTACTGGAAAATTATTTCGAAGCTCGCTAACAGGAAACCAGGTATGGGATTTGTATATAAATGGATTTGAATCTAAGTACAATCCTATATTCAGAGACCCTGAAAGCTCTACTCATAATTGTAATTTGTGTAAAAATTTCATTAGGAGATATGGCAATATAGTTGCTATTGACGAGAATTACAATGTAATTTCAATGTTTGATATTGATGCTCCAGAAGAGTATGATTCAACATGTAAATCAATATCAAAGGCTTTAATAGACAATAAAGTTGCAGAAGTGTTTTTTGAAACGCTGAATGAATTAAACTCATTGCCTTATGAAGCTTGCAAAAAAAGCAATACCAAATTTAAGTTGGGCGTTGATAAAAACGTAAAAAGATATACAAAAGAGGAAGCAGAAAAATTTGGAGTTGTTAAGTTTGACGAAATAAGAACATTTAATCACTTGCATTTGTCCATCCCAAAGAAATTTGTTGATATGGACGGTAAGTCTATTGAGTCTATAATGGCTGACTATAGAGAACCTAAAAATGTTTTCCAAAGAGCTTTGAAAGAAATTTCATTAGATACTTTTAATTTGGTAAAAGACCTTATTACTCAAGGTAGCTTATTAGATGGTCAAACACATTTATATAAAATTGAACAAATTATTCCATTAAAAAAGCAATATGACGAACTGTCATCAAGCAAAAGGGATAATTGGTGTTGGGTTAATTCATATAAACTTCCATTTGCTAAGTTTAAAAACGAATTGATTGGCACTTTATGCTCAGAACTTGCAGAAGGTAAAGAATTAAATGATGCTTGTAAAGCATGGAATAAGAGAGTTGACCCTGCTAATTATATGAAGGCTGTTGCACCTATAACAAAAAGACAGATTGCAGACGCCAAAAAATTTGTTGAAAAAAATGAATATGAAGAATCATTTAATAGAAGATTTGCGACTATTGATGACATAAAGGCTTCTGAAATACTTCATGTTAATGTTGGCGACGGAGAGTTAAAAACAGTATCTATTTTTGATGAAGTAAAATCAACTTCTACAAGACATAAAAGAAGTGAGTTTAAAGGAATTGAAGAAATTTCAATTGATAAGTTCATGAAAGATATTTTACCAGGCTGCACCTCTGTTGAGGCTTTCTTGTCAAATAAGCATGAAGGTAATTTAGTTTCATTAACCACAGCAAACATAAAAGATAGTAAACCTATTTTTAAATGGGCTAACAATTACAGTTGGACGTTTAATGGTAACTTAGCTGGGAAATCGCAAATTAAAGAGGCTGTTAAAACTGCTGGAGGGCGTGTTGATGGTATCTTAAGATTTTCATTAATTTGGAACGACTCAAAAGGAAATGATAGTTCAGATTTGGATGCATGGTGTGAACAACCAAACAGACAACAAATAGGATATAGTACTGGATTTAGAAAAGATAGAGGAAATGCCTTTAGTAATTGCAAAGGTCAATTAGACCTGGACAATACTACTCCAGGCGGTAAATTGGCAATTGAAAACATCTATTTCATAGATACTAAATACATGAAAGAAGGCGCATATAAATTTTGGGTAAATCAATTTAGCGCAAGCAATTCACAAGGATTTAAAGCTGAAATAGAATTTAATGGTGAAATTTATTCTTATGAATATAACAAGCCTGTAGTTGGCAATGTTAATGTTGCAGAGGTAACATTCAATGAAGGAGAGTTTTCTATTAAACATTTACTTTCAGAAACACACTCTTCAAAAGAGATATATGGATTACAAACTGAGCAATTTCATAAAGTGAATTTATTATGTTTATCACCTAATCATTGGGGTGAAAATAATGTAGGGAATAAACATTATTTACTTATGTTTGATAATTGTAAATGTCCAACTTCTATTAGGTCTTTTCATGCAGAAAATCTTATTCCTGAATTGGCTCAGCATAGAAAAGTTCTCGAAGTATTAGGGAATACCACAATGATAGAACCTGGCTCTAAACAGTTATCTGGGTTAGGGTTTAATTCAACAGTAAAGGATGAACTTATTGTAAAATTACAAGGTTCATTTAAAAGAATGATTAAAATAAAATTTTAACAATTTAAAACTAAAATTATGTACAAAAAAGCATCACAATTAAAATTAAGATTTCCTACAAACTTAGGTCCATTATCAGCAGAACAACTTTGGGATTTAACTCAAACTCAATTATCTAATGGCATTAAAGAAGCGAAAAAGGTATTGAAAAAGAATGACGCTGACGACGATTTAGCTTTCCTTGAGAATGTTAAAGAAGTTGATGTTGTAAATCAACTAAGATTTGATATTTTAAAGGATGTTTATCTTGTCAATAAAAAAGAAGCTGCTGATTTACGAGATGCTGCTGCTGTTAAGGCGCATAATCAAAAAATTGATGCTTTGATTCTTAAAAAACGAGAAGGTGAATATGAAGAAATGTCTGTAGAAGAATTAGAAGCTCTTCGAAAATAAACAATGTAATTTATAACATTTTTTTTAAAAATACGTACAAAACAGTAACAAAAACATTTAAAATATGAAGATTGTTACTGTTTTTTTTATTATCTTTACAATCATATTCTCAGGGTGTGGAGAAGAAGAAGTTGACGAGTCCACTGAGTGGGCAAAGAGAGACGACGGATTCAGACCCCATGTTGTAAGATATATAGATGTGAATGATAGTATTCACTGGCAATATCACATGGAACCAGAAGATTGCCCAGGCATCTCTGTTGACCTATGTGATACATGTACTTATGAGAAGACGTTTCAGAACTACGTTGAGTATTATGATACTAAAGAGCGTATAACGGGTAAATAATGAATGAAGAAAAATACATAGAATGTTTAAATTGTCATTGGTATGGTTATACCGATGATTTAAAATATAACACTGGCGAGAGCGAGGATGTTCCCGTTAAAAAAACAATGTGTCCTAATTGTGGTCACGATACAGACAATTAAAATTATGGTAAAACAAAAAATTGAAGAACTTCGAAAAGAGCTTAATCAGTACAATTACAATTATTATGTTCAAAACAAATCAACTATATCAGACCGTGAATTTGACACAAAGTTAAAAGAACTTGTTGATTTAGAAGTTAAACATCCAGAGTTTTTTGATACAACCTCCCCCACTCAAAGAGTCGGTTCCGATTTAGATAATGACTTTAATAAAATCAAACATAAATATCCAATGCTATCTCTTGGAAACACATACTCCGCAGATGAGTTAAAAGATTTTGATAGAAAAGTAAGAAAACTAACTGACAAAGAATTTGAGTACATATGTGAACTTAAATACGATGGAACTTCAATTAGCCTTACTTATATTGATGGTAAATTACATCATGCAGTAACAAGGGGTGATGGAGTAGAAGGTGATGATGTTACTGAAAATGTAAAGACAATAAAATCTATCCCACTTCAACTAACAGGAGACTATCCAGAGGAGTTTGAAGTTAGAGGGGAAATTGTTATGCCTCACTCTTCATTTGAGCGTTTAAATAAAGAAAGAATCGAAGATGGAGATGACCCATTTGCAAATCCAAGAAATGCTGCATCTGGAAGTTTAAAGCATAAAAGACCTAAAGAGGTTGCTAAGAGAGGTTTGGATGCTTATTTTTATTTCATGTTAGGAGATAATCTTCCTGATAAACATTCTCAAAGATTGGATAAAATTCATAGTTTAGGATTCAAAGTTGGAGACAGAGCTTTATTTAGAACAATTGAGTTTTTGTTTAAGTCAGTTGAACATTGGGATAAAGAAAGAAAAGTATTATCATTTGATATTGACGGCCTTGTAATTAAGGTTGATGATATTTCCCTGCAGGAAGAGTTAGGTTTTACATCTAAAACACCCCGTTGGGCAATATCTTACAAGTTTGAAGCTGAGAAAGCTGAAACAGTACTTGAGTCCGTAGATTTCCAGGTTGGAAGAACTGGGGCAATCACCCCTGTTGGAAATTTGAAGCCTGTATTATTGGCGGGCACCACTATCAAAAGAGCATCTCTCTATAATGAAGACCAGGTTAAAGCACTTGATTTGAGAATTGGAGATACTGTAATTATTGAAAAAGGTGGAGAAATCATACCCAAAGTAGTAAGTGTTGATAAATCTTACAGAACAGGTGGAGAACAAGAAATCAAATTTCCTACTCAGTGTTCTGAGTGCGGAGCTGATATAGTCAAAAAAGATGAGGAAGCAAACCATTATTGCCCTAATGAGGACAATTGCCCTCCACAAGTAAAAGGTAATATAGAGCATTTTGTTTCAAGAAAAGCTATGAATATGGACTCAGTGGGCGAGAAACTCATTAAGCTTCTATATGATGAAGGTCTTGTAAAAAATATTGCTGACCTATACGTTTTGTATTGGGAGCAACTAGCTGTTTTAAAAAGAATAGGTGAAAAGTCTGCTAAGAAAGCAATTGAATCCATCAAGGGTTCTGTTAGTATTTCTGCCGAGAAAGTATTATACGGTATTGGCATAAGACATATTGGTTCTGGCAGTTCTAAAAGGTTGATGGCACATTTTGGAAACATATATGATATCTTAAATGCTTCTAAGGAAGAATTGATGAGTGTTGAAGATATTGGAGAAGTTATTGCTGATAGTATTAAAAAATATGTTGATTGTTCTGAAAACATGAAAATTGTTAAAAGGTTAGAACAGGCAGGACTTCAATTTACTGCAGAGGCAAAAGAAGGGACATCATCAAATAAACTTGAGGGTATGACAATTGTTCTCTCTGGAACATTTAATCAGTCTAGAGATGATATTAAAAAACTGATTGAGGACAACGGGGGAAAGAATGGTAGTGGCGTTTCAGCTAAGACTTCATACTTCCTCAAAGGTGAAAAGGTTGGGCCTAGTAAAATGGTCAAGGTTGAAAAATTGGGAGTACCAGTAATAAGTGAAGAGGAACTAATTCAAATGATTTCTTAATATGGAAGAACTAGATAAGGAAACGTATTTGACGGAAGAAGAGTTCATGAATGAAATGTACAAAGAAGTGGCTGAGGTAGAAGTTGAGAGGGTAAGAAAAAATATCCGCATTATAAACACTGTGAAGCTATTTAAAGGTAAAAAATGGAGTGAAGAGCTTATAAGATATTTTAATTACGATGGAGATGAATTATTGGAGCTTGAAGATTGTGATGAAGATTTTTATTGTCCAGAAGAGAATTTTGAGTTTCACTTTACAACAAAACCTGCGGGAAGACAACACTCTGATAATATGTTTCCCCTTTTAAAACCTTATGTTAACCAAACTTTAAATGGTGGGATGACTGGGGATGATTTTGGGGGGACTGTTAGCATATTTCTCAAAGAGGGAAAATATTTAACTTGGTATTATTTAATTTAAAAACAATATATTATGAGAAGCATATTAGCATTTGTATTTTTTGGTTTAATGTGGGGCATTGGCGCCGTTTGGTCTATTGTAGGGTTTATCTTATATGTATCTAAAGATGAACCTTTTGATTGGACAGCAATTGCTGTTGCAGCGATAGGGCTTATAGGCATACTTATTACATTTTTCTTATTTATTGGTAGCTCAAATAAAAAAATTAATTTTTAATATGAAAAAAATTTTAGTTGCAATATCGGGTGGAATCTCGGCTTACAAGGCCGCTGATGTAATTTCGGGTTTGAAATCTAATAATTTTGAGGTTCGAGTTATCACCACTAAAAGTGCTTTGGATTTTATAACTCCCACAGTTATAGGGGCAATATCTGGAGGCAATTACATTACAGATAATGATGTAAATAGAATTGCTCATATTGATGAGGCTCAAAATTGTGATGCGTTTATTTGTGTTCCTGCAACGGCTAATATAATTGCCAAATTTACCCATGGAATAGCAGACGACTTCGTCACTTCTACATTTGCAGCTATTCCAGATAATATCCCAAAAGTTATATGTCCTGCAATGAATACTAAGATGTATGAAAACATTACTAATCAAAGCAATATGTCATATCTCGAAAGTACGATGCATTGTAAGATTATTGACCCTGTCAAAGGCTTGTTAGCTTGTGGGGATATTGGAATCGGCAAACTTCCAAAATCAAGAAAAATTGTTGAAGTAATCGTAGAAATGTTGGATGAAAGAATTCCATGGGAATGGCCAGTTCAACAAGACCCTATCGGCTCGTCTAACGATTCTTATTCATATTTACATATCAATCAAGTACAGGAGGTAGAAATACCTCTATATCCTCACGTAGGAGCTTTTGGAGCTAAGAGAAGACATGATAGACATCGTGGAGTTGACCTTTATGTTATGGAGGGAATTAAAGTATTGGCTGTGGAAGATGGTACGGTACAAGATATTCGTCCATGGACAGGTAAAATTGCCAATTGTGATTGGTGGGAAGATACTTGGGCTATATTAATTGAGGGGGAAAGTGGACTTGTTGTTTATGGAGAAATTGAAATAGACCCAGAGATTAAAAAAACCTACGATGAACTTAGAAGAGCAAGATATAAAATTGGTGTCAAAAGAGGTCAAGTTATTGGGGAAGTGGTTAGAGTTCTCAAAAAAGACAAAGGTAGACCTAGAACTATGTTACATCTTGAATTGAGAGAACCAGGATTTTATAAAAATATTGATAAAAGCTGGGAGGGTAATACAATGCCCAAAGGTATTAAAGACCCTACTCCTTATTTACAACGTTCAATTAAACATTTTGCAATACCATGGGAAGACACACAGCAAAAATAGCGAATTATTATATAGAATACGGAGATTATTTTTTTGATTATCTTAAAGATAAACAATCAAAAGAGTATTATGAAAACTTCGTAGTTGATGCTACTTTAAAAGATACTTACCTTGATACGGAAATTGAAATTAAAATTCCTCTTCTGGAATTAGCGGATATTAAGTTGAATAGGAAAACATATAGTGTTGACTGGAGTGGGACAAAAGGCATTCATCAGTACTTATATGGAGTTGTCATTAAAACAGGAGTGCAAATAAAAGGAACTCCTTATGTTAGTGTCAATAACCGTTCGATTTCTAAAAAATACTTTCTTCAAAGTAAAATTGGAGATGATAATATAACTCTTGCGATGAAACCAAGATTTATGGAAATAAAAAAATATGAAGATTATAAGTGGATGGGTGAAAATGGATTAGAATTTATTTATTGCGTAAAAGGAAAAATGAACTTTATTAAAAAATAATTATATTATAATAATCAAAAATGAAAAAAATATTAATTACGTCGGGCGGAACTCGTGAATACATCGACGATGTAAGAGTTCTTACAAATATCAGTTCAGGAGCTCTTGGAGCTAAGATAGCTGAGGAGTTTATAGCATTAAACGCAAAAAACAAACAGTGTGAAATATATTACCTACACACTAAGGGCTCTGTGATGCCACAATACTGCGGAATTCATTTTTCAGGTGAAATGTTCCCAGTGGAAATTTCTGGAGCAAATTCTCTTATGATAGAGATGGAAAAACTTGTTCCTGAGATGGACGTGGTAGTTCACTGTATGGCTGTGAGTGATTTTGGATTTATGCCGCTTACAGAGAAATTGAAAAGCGACGACACAGAAGCATTCATTGAATCTCTTCGAGAAAGGATAATTATAAATCCTAAGGTAATTTCAAATATCAAAACCTGGAATCCTGATGTAACGCTCGTAAGTTTCAAATTTGAGGTTGGAAAAACACTTCTTAATCTTATTAATATAGCGCATGAATCCCTCACAAAAAATAATGGAGATTATGTTGTGGCTAATGATAAAAAAGAGATGCAGAAATATAATCAACATATAGCATATTTCATTGACGCTGATAAGAATTATGAAAAGTGTAGGGGAAAGCGTGAAATAGCAAAGAAAATTGTTGAAAAAACATTTAAATAAACACATAAGATATGGAACCAATTGAATTCACTCAACAAACCACAGTGATTGCAAAAGACCAACCTGAATATCTACCGTTACCATCGGAGATAAAAAAGGACGGTACTGTTATATCCTGCTGGAAATTCACCTTTAGAGAAAGGTTGAATATATTATTTGGGAAAAACTTATTTTTATCCGTTTCAACATTTAACCAAAAATTACAACCCCAGAGACCATCTGTAGGATATCCAGAGGAAACATTTACCTTTTGGGATAGTATTGACGAAAATGGAAACAAGGTAAATGAAAGAATTGTCAAGAAAAATAAATTGAGTGACAAAGAAAAAGAAAGTTTAAAACAAAACGGAATTGATTATGAATAGTGAAGTAATATTTTTTGCTTTTAGATATGCAATATCTTATGGTAATGACGCTCCTGGATTAGTTGAATATATAAAAGAACACTGGGATAAGTTAGAAAAACGCGACAGAAAACTTATAAATAAAGAGATAACCGAGAACTTAACCCCAGATTCTGGAGACGTTGAGCTTAGGGTTGCTGTGGAGAAAACGTTTTCTATTTCTAGTAAAACTAAGAAACTTGTACTTAAAGAGTTAGACGATAAAGTTCGAAAAGATGTAAGTGAGTGGTGGAAGTTAACCTATCTTTCTACAGATAAAGAACAAGTCAAAGAAAAAATTCCAGACAACGATGATGTTGTTTACTGGGGTTTTCAATATTGTTTAGGCCGAATGACTTATGTTACTAGTATGATGTCTGAGTATCTAGTGAGAGCGTGGGAAGATATTTCCAAAGTGACTCAAGATAAAATTATTGCTGATATTAAAGCTAGTGACGAGAGAGGCGGGCTTGGTTGGGATTGTGATAAAAAATCATGGATAAATGTTGTAGATTCTTCTAAGATAAAAAATGGGCATATTTTAGCAAATGGATATTGCCCTAAGTGTTTTCCCGACGGTTCTGACAGCGAAGGTTTTGAACATACTGTTGCTAGATTTTGGGACGGCAAAAAGACTTGGTGCACTAAGTGTGAAGTGGCAGATGAGTAGAACAATTTACCTGTAATTACGTATACCAAGTATAAACAAATTCGATTATGGATAAGAATATTAAATTTAAAAAAACTAGATGAAAGATTTGAAAAATAAACTTACCTTCTTTCATTTAATGTCAGTTGGTGCAATGGCATTGCTATATATGTTAATATTTACTCATGTACATGCCCCCACTGAGGTGTATGTAGCCTTTGGGTTTTATGTTATATTTTCAATGCTGACAATTGTTTTTGATGGTAGATTAAATGTTAGAACATTCTGGAACTCTCATACAGCATCCGTTACATTTTTTGGATTACTAACTTCTGTAATGTTTGTCGCATTCTGGCTTATGTTAATATCGAATGCAGGGGTGTTTGATGAAATAATAGGAAATTTAACAGGTTACATAATGCTTCAACTTATTACAGCACCTATATTTACTCATGTTTTATTAAAAGTATATGTAAAAAGGAGAGATGATTGTGTAAAAGGACTTTTAAATGGAACGTTATCTTTGAGCACTGTAGGAACAAACTTGGAATTATATTTAAAAAGAGTATATCCAGAAATTAACAAAATTATAAATCTAGGAGTCGTGTTAAGTGCGTCTGTTGAAATTTTTAAACTGTGTTTAATAATCTCAATTTTATGTTATACTAGCGTTCCAAGTGAAATTGTAATAATATTTATACTTAGTTTAGTTGTATCTATTATAACTTCTTTTAATAAATATGAAGTGAGAAATCTAATGTTTAAACAAATTATTAAGGATAATGGGATTAAAGGATAGTCAAGAAGAGACAAGAAAACAGTATTTTGAAGAGCTTAAGAGTGATATTTTAGAGAGGTTGCCTGAAAGTTTTGTTGAAGAGCATAAAAAATGGAAGCATGTAATGCGAGAAATTAATATGTTGATTTTTATTTTAGATGACTCAAAAAGTGAAGACGACGAGACAGAATGCGATTTTAAAGAATATAAATATGATGATTTTTGTCGAGTTGTAATGAAGATATATAAAAGATTTTTCGATGAAAACAGAGTGAAATTAGACAGTTTGTTTATTGTGGAAAAGGAGTATAAAGAAATTGAGTCTAGCTCTAAAAATGACAAAGAAATTGATGAAAAAACACAAAGGCTTATTAGGATGAAAATTAATCAATATATATATCTTCCACTTGAGCAGTTCTTAATAAAAGAATCTGTTAAAGATAGAGCCCCTGAAAAATTATTGGATAAAATTGAAAAAACCATAAAAACAGATAGCGATGAATTGGATAACGGATTACATAAATAAGAACTCATTTAACTGGGAAAGAGTACTGATTGACCATGACCATAATGACATACATTGTTCAAAGATTATGTTTGGTAAATTTTTATTCCGAGTTTATGGCAATACCATTGAAGAAAGCCATGAGTCTCTCCAGCGAATAACTAAACTTGTAAAAGAGTTTGTAAAAAAGAATCCAGAGGCTCCAGAGGCCATTGAGATATTTAAGAATGGGAACAAGTTTAAGTTTGAAATAAGCTGTGAAGATATTCCTCACTATGTTAGTGATAAATTATTTATGTTTAAAGAAGAGGCTGGTGTGTATGGAGTTACCCAGATGGCTTTTTTTTATGAAAAACAAAAACAAAAAATTAAGAAAGATGGACTTATTGACAATTAGCAAAGAGCAGGAAAGCAAACTCAAAGAAATGTGCGCAGATTTGTTTCCAGAGTGTGAGCGTATTAAATTTGCTAAGGTCGGACAAACTGAAAACTTAGGTAAGAATGACACATCTGTAGTCTTATATAATGGAAGTATTTCCACAAGATTCCATTGGTATCAACTTTGCGCCATAGAAATCCCTAAGCGATTAGCAATGAATTCAACCGAAGTAGAGGAAAACATAGCCGAGAAGCAATGGTTCTATTGTGAAATGATGGCGAAGAAAATGCTAGCTATCCATCCTTTATATAAAGATAAGCAAGTTCACCCCGTCGACTATTTGTATGAAGAGTTTAAAAAAATCTAATCCGTTTATAACAAACGGATTTTTTTTTCGTATATGACTATACAGAGACTTCTGAAATTTTAAAAAAATGAAAAAGTTAAAAAGTTTTATAAATAGAAAGGCAAGATTCGAATATGAATTTTTGGAGAAGATGGATGCAGGAATTGTTCTGCAGGGAACCGAGATAAAATCTATTCGAGATGGGCAGGTAAGTTTCACTGATTCATTTTGTTTGTTTATTGAACATGAAATGTATATTAGAAATTTACATATTGCCGAGTATGCACATGGTAATATGCACAATCATAAACCTAAGAGAGATAGAAAACTTCTTCTTACTAAAAGGGAGCTTAGAAAGTGGAAAGCAAAGGTTTCAGAGAAGGGGCTAACAATTGTCCCAGTAAAATTATTTATTAACCCAAAAGGCTACGCAAAGATTGAAATAGCTATTGCCAAAGGAAAGCAAGAGCGAGATAAGAGAGAAGATATTAAGAAGCGTGACTCAGAAAGAGAAATTAAAAATATTAATAAAGATTTATAGTTATGAGTGAAAAAACAACATTACAACTAAAACAAGAGAACAAAGAGTTTATTGAAAACGGTAATCTTTTGATTCTAAAAAATAATTTTATGACACTGGCGGCATTAGCTTTAAAAGAAAGCTTTGAAAATTCTGCTGAAAAAACTAGAATAGCTCGTGAATTGGGCAGGTCTGGATTCTACTACTACAAGAAGTGGAGGGTGTACGTAAGATTTAGCGACAACGAATCTATAAATGTTGATTTTGATAGGAAGACTAAGATTATAGCCGAGTTGGCAGAAAATGCTCGTAGTAGAGTTGGTATTTAAAATAATTTTTATTAAATTTGTAATTATGAAAAGATATATAGCACAATCATTATTTGCTTTTGTATTATTAGCACTTTCAATGCCGTTTATTGTTAACATAGCTATTCACACTGAGGTGGCAGAGGTTATGTGGGCTGTTTTAGCTCCTATTGCAAGTGTTATTATGATTTTTATAACGGATTGTTTTAAGGAGGACAAAGAAGAGTTTGTTTTTCGATTGGGATTTGCAACAATTGCAACTTTTTTAATTTTCATATGTATAGATGTGGCGGCTATTGGTTTAAACGAACCAGCGGTTGCATCAGCAAGCGTACTTTCAGCGGCAACAACTGCGGTTGCTGTTTTTAGAGAAGAAACAACTTAAAAAAAAAACCATGAAATCAAAAGAAATTTTACCAACACAAGAGCGTAGAATGATTCCAGAGGACTGGAAAGGCAATAAAGAAAAACTATTAGGAACAAAAGGTGGAGTTCCAAACCAGCCATTATTATCCAAAGATTATATCTACAGGATGAATAAGGCTTTTTTGTATTTAGAGAAAGAGAGAGAGAAGATAGATAACTATCTGGCGTTAGGTTATGGAATAGAAGGACCTGTTCCTGATGTTGGAGATGATGAAGAAGATGAAGAGTCATCAACAAACGAATAAATATAAAACAATATAACTATGAGCAAATTATCAATAAAAACGATTATCAACGATTGGAAAGGAGAACAGAAATATGTTCCTATTAATCATGAAGCTGTTGAAAATGGTCTTATTAAGTCAGGAGTTGACAATTTAAAGGGTGATGGTGAAACATATGTAGCTGTACCTATATTGCGAATTGGCGATAAAATTGAAATAGAGATTGATGGTGAAAGCCAAGTAGGTAATATAACTGCAGTAGATGAAATGAAACATACTGTGTTTTTTCCTGAGTTATTAAAAAGTTTACCATTCTCTTTTTTTGGGAAATTTGCATGGCCAACAAACAGAAAAGCAAATTACCAAGTTATCAAAAGATTAACAAAAGGCGAAGAGGCTGAGCTTGTTAAAGCAGGTATCAATATAAGATGGGAAAGTCAAAATCCAGATGACTTATAATGAGAGGAAGTCTTAAAGAAAAATATCCTGACCTTGCAGTCCAGTTTCATCCAATATTAAATGGGAATTTGAAACCTGGGAAGATTCATTATAAATCTTCCAAACAATTATTCTGGTATTGCTCAAAGTGTAAACGACACTGGAGAGCTACCATAAACCAGAGGGTTAACAATATAAAGCCTTGTATTAAGTGTGTGGATAAAGCCGCAGCGTACAGGATAATTGGTATTAAAAACAAGCCTCTGTATCAGAAATGGAAAAGAATATCTCAACTTAGAAAAGAGATTGTTGGACATTTGGATATTTTCATTAAGAAAGAATATGCTTGGCGTAAAAATGGCATTATGGCTAGGAAAAAACTAAAACAATTGTTGGACATGAATAAAAAATTTAGACAAGAAGTGTTAGAGGAGCGAGACGGAAAAAAAAGCGAAAATGAGAAAATTTAGGATTACATATACAGTACTTTTAAATGAAAATGTAGAGGCATTTTTCAGTGAGCATAGTGAAGAGATAATTTATGATATTTATGCTAATGATAAAGACGAAGCACTTCAAAAATTTTATCATAAGCATAGCAAAAAATATCATGAAGCCTTTGTTTTTCAGGTTTATAATGAAGAAACTGGCGAGTGGAAGTCTGTTAGAAGAAAGAGACCTGTGCAAATCGTTCTTCAACGTGTGATAATGGATTTTAGTTTTAAATAATATTTAATTATGGAAACGGAAGAAGTAAAAATTAATAGTGAAATTACAGGAGAAAGGTCTGTAAATTTTGTAAAAATGACTTTTCTTAGGAAGGGTAAACCTTCTTATATAAAAGTTGGTATTCCTCGAGAACTTGAAACTTACGAGGTAACGGAAATGGGGAGGATGGTCAAAAATATGTTTGCTGATAAAATCCCAGATTTTCTTATTATGAAAAGTCTCAAGAAAGAAATTGGTCAATTAAAATCATATATTGATGAGATGGAGTATGAGGTCAAAAGTTCTAAGGCTGAGGCGGAGGAAGTGACTAAATCAATTAAGAAGAAAGAAAAAGAGCTAAACAAGTTGATTAACGGGGCAATAACAAATCCTGAGGCTAGGAAAGCTTTGCAGGATAAAAGTATTGATAAGAAAATAAAGGGACTTGAAAATGAAGTAAAAGAACTTACTGAAAAAACTAAGAAAGAGATTAAAGAAATTAAGGCTGTAAGAGATAGACTTATTTATGAAAATTCTCAGTTAAAAAATAAGTTGGAAAATAAGTAAAAATTTCTTATATTTAAATAAAAACATAAATTATGGCGTGGGGAATAATTATACCAGAAGTGTTCTTATCTAGAATGAATGTAGATAACCTTGAAAATGAACTCGAAGTTAACAATCGAACTATTCGTATGTATGAGGGCGAATTAATAGCTCTTGCAACATATAGTCACCCTACTATCAAAAATGAAGATGGTGAGGAAGAATCAATAGTAGAGTATGCTCCCAAAAAGATAAGAGAAATTATGGATTCTTTGGAAGAATTGCACAGTGAGAATAAATTGTTATACATAGCTATTGATAAAAAAAGTGAACTTACAAAATATTAGTAATGGAAAAATATTATTGTTTTATGTTCGACCAAAATGACTTGGAAAAAATTTCTTTTGAAGAAACCGCGAAGGGCATTAGAGCTTATGATGATAATGGGGTGTTGAAAACTTGTTTTGAAGTTGTGAAAATGAAGGCGGTTAATGTAACAGATTTTGCTCAAATTTGTGAAATAAAGATAATTTATGCTAATCTTTATGATGAAGCAAAGGATAAGTCAAAAATTAAATATCCAAACTATCAGAAATTTGAGCTATTAGACCAAGAAGTTTACGATTTACACTCAAAAGCTAAAAAGCTGAGCATCAGCTTCTCAATGGTTAGAAGAGGTACAAGTGGAAAATGTTTTATATTATTAGATACTATTTATAATAGAATATAATATTTCAAAATGTATAAATGGGTTGCCATAGTAGTTGATAGAAGAATTCTTGAAAAGAACCTTGAAGAATTCCAGGTTGTGTTAACTCCTGAGGAACAAGAGATATTAGAAGAAGAGGACGAGTCTCCATTGCAAAACGGCTATAAAGAAGTATATGTCCTTGTTGACAATATGAGACAAATTATCGATTATAAAGAAATTTGGGCTACTACTCCGCAGGATGCTGCAAAAAAAATCTTATTAAAATATGAGAGCTGCGTTTTTCTTCATGTAGAATTAGAAAACAGTTATAAAAAAAGACACCTCAGTTTAAGAAATTGGTTTGAATATTCATTTATGTTATATGAAGACCAAACGCACATTAATTTAGAGGAACTTGACCATCTTGATATTATTATTAGAAAAGAATTATTTTGTAATATTTCTGATAATTTTTAAATCTTCCTTTGGTTTTCTATTAAAAAAATCGTTTCTTTGTATAAAATTAATCAACATTTTTTAGCAGATGAAATTTCTGCATCTTATTACAAAATGTTAAAAGAAAAATTATGGAAAAGTACAAAGTAAGTTTTATGATTAAGAGTGATGAAGAAAGAACTCGAAAAGAAGTTTATGCGAAAGATTATGCTGACGCGGAACAAAAAACCAGAGACAAATATCCAATGGGAAAAGGTTTTATGGTTATATCAGCAGAGATTGAAGAACAGTGTGACTGTGAAGCTCCTAAATCTCCTGAGTCTAGTACGTGTGAAGATAGTTGCACAGGTGGTTAAGGGTTAAAACACAAAAAATATGGAAAATTTAGCTTATGTAAATTAGGTGCAACTTTTTCACCTAATTTACGTAGGAGTAAGTATTATGTTTAGATTTAGAAAGAAAAAGCACCCCAAATTTAATCAACATTTTAATGAGATTCAGATGTGGCTTAATATGCCAGATAGTTATGATAAATTTTTTAAACTTGATTTGCATTACCATATGCTATCTCATGCAATGTCTAAAATAAAAGATAGGCAAGCTAGTTATGGAGAATATCATCCAGGTGCTTATAGTCCTATTTCTCTTGCTGATTATTTTTTAAATAAATCAGATTTTTATAGACTAAAAGCAGTAAATTATAGGTCGCAGGAGAAAATTGAAGAAGATAATTGGCTTGTTGCAACTTTGGATGAATTGATGGAAGGAGTGGGAGAAGAACAAAATGGAGTGGAGGCAGTTCATGTTTAAACGCAAGAAAGAAGAATCTGAAATGGAAAGTGTGTTTAATCAAATTAGTATGTGGAAAAATCTTCCAGATAGCACCAAAAAACTTGGCAATTTGGCACAGTTATATGAAATTTTATCCAGAAATATGGCTCTCTTGCAGAATAAACAAATAATGGAAAATAATTTTATTATTGGTGGTTATAGTCCCAATATGGCTGCACAATTCTATCAAAAGCAAAAAAAGTATTATAGAAAAAAGTTTTATAACTTTCAAGCAAGTAACCCTACTGGGGTGTTTGTAGTATTGCCCAGTAGACATCTAAATATTTTAGAAGACTAGTATAAAAATGGAAAACGTATACGAAGGAGATAGAGAAGAAAGACTAAATTTTTTATTTTCAAATATTGGACATTTAGAAAAACAAGAGGGGAATCGATTTACAGCAGCTATGCTCGCTCAATATTGTTTTGGGGTTTGCGCTGTAATGAATGATGTGCAATTAGAAGAAAGAAAAGACGGCACCTTTGTTCAAGGTCAATCTAAATCTCAAAAACTTGCTATTCATTATTATCAAAAGTCTAATTATTATTCAGAATTAAGTAGACAATATGTTTCAATTTAAAAACAAATTAAAAGATGACTGGGAATCTCAATGGGAGGAGTGCTTAGAAAACATTAAGCTCTGGGAACGGTTGCCAGATAGTCTTCATAAATTTGGAAACTTAAATAAATGTTATAGATATATAGCATATGTGCTGGAGATGAAGGCGGAACATTTGGAAATGAATGAAATGCCTCCCACAGATGGAACAATTATCTATAATAAGATTGAAGCCAGAGGTTCACACAGTACATATAGTTTATTAAAAGTTGCTCATTATTACACTGAAAAAGCTGATACGTATAATTTTAAAGCGTTTGAGATGGAAGCTGTGGGCGTCACAGAAATAATTCCAGGAACAGAAAGGGCAATAGCTAGATAGTTTGATTAACAAAGAAGAACATATCAAAAGTTTTATCCCTCATGTTGAAAAGCTTGCGGGGTTTTTAAAAGAGAAAGATGTTGAATTTTCTCCAATTGATGGTGACCTTGACAATGTTGTATTCACCAGGGGAGATGATGTTTATAAAATTTCCCATCATTCTTTCTATCGCTTCTCTGGCATGAGTGTAACCTATAAAGGTTATTTTAAAAATTTTATTAAAGCTAATATACTAACAGAAGAAGAAAAAATAATATTGGCCGAAAGAAGAGCTAGAGCTCTCAAAAATCAAGACCCTTCAAAACAAAAACCTCGAAAAATTGCAAATGTAAAATTAATTGAAGTTACAGAAGACATGTATATCAACCAATACATGAGGGCTCTCATTTTACATCATTTTGATTTAGATTAATTTTGTTGTTTAAAAAAAAAATTGTACTTTTGTCTAACAAATATTATTAATTTACGTAGACAAAATTATGGATTATCAAGGAACAATTTCATATTGGTTAAAAAAAGGCGACCAGGAAACACAAATTTTATCAACACCTATCAATAAAGTACCCGAACTCGGAGAAATCATTCCCATTGATACTAAGATGGATAAAGATTGGTTTGAAGCTAATTTTAAGAGTAAGGAGTATGAGCAGTATTATAATGAGGGAGTAAATGGTAAATTTAAAGTAATTCTTGTACAGAGGAATGTGAATTCTCACCCTGTTGTTGCAGAGGTGCCTTTTTCAGACGATGGAAAAAAAATTATTAAAATGCCATCTCTTATGATATCTGAGACATTTGAGGTTCATGTTGAAAAAATGGAAGTTCCACAAAAAAAGAAGTAATGGAAAAGAAGAAGTTTTTACCAGAATATGGCAAATTAGATGTTAGGTTTTTTAAAGAGAACAATGGCATAGAAATCCTTTTGTTTAAATACAGTTATGGATTGAATTCAGTTTTTTTTAGAGATGTATCAGAATCAACTGACTGGTATGAAACTAGTTCATCTTCTGGGTCAAGTGGGGATGGAAGAGAGACGTTTGGCGGAATTCATTATTATTCACAAGCAAAATACAAAGCAGGGTTTGACGTGTTTGTTCATGGCAAAAAGGCTATGATTTCATTTGGCTCATCTTTTAATTTTACTTTCCTGGAAGAACAAAACTCAAAGGTTCTTTTCGAAGATGAAAATAACGAATACATTCCTCTTCCAGACAGAAGATGTATTAGTTCAATATGGAAAGCATCTGCTGGAGAGGGTTATATATTACTTACAAGTAAAGATTTTAGCGGGGGTGGTACCAAATTTCACATTGGGCATCAAGGTGGCATGAGAGAGATTAAGATTAAGGAGCATGTCGTAGCAAAAGATGGTGGAACTACTTACATTACAACAGAAGAAGGAAAATTTTACTACCCATCTCCATTTATAAAAGACCCAAAAAACGTTCCTACGTGGAAAGGTAACGAAATAAAAAAATTAGAAGCACCATATATTTTTGATAAACATAGTATAACTCTTATACTTGAAGAGATTGGTGTACAGTTAAAAACATTTAGAGAAACATTAAAAGAAGAATAATATGCAATATATTAACGCTGTAAAGAGAGACCCAAAAAGCGGTCACATTTTGGAAGTAAAAGTAATACCTTATTTGGAGAGACCAGATATCGTATTTCAATATCCTGTTTCTATTCCAATCAAATCGATTTCAATTAAGAAACGAAAATATAAAACTGCAATCCAGATTGATGGTAAATTTCAAGAGGGTGATGATTTAATCGTTGTTGATGGTCATTTGAAAACTCATGGTAATGATACCGTTCTTGATAATTTGGATAATTTACCTCTTTTTGACTGATGGAAGTATTGACTAAAACGTTAAAGCAATTTGAAATAGGGTCTGCTGATATCATTCTGCAGGACTATGAAGATGGTAAGGGGAAAATTACGATTTCTGACACTGGTTGGGATTATAATTTCTCTTATTACTGGGGTTCTATGGGTAAAGGCGCTATTTCAAATTTCCTATTAAGCATGAATGAAAGTTATTTTGTTATGAAATTAGGGCCTACTGATAATGGTGAAATTAACATGAAAAAAACCTTTGCAAATATTAGAAAAGCAATAGCCGAGGAGTTACCATGGTATCAACATATGAAATTTCAAAAAGATGAGCTTCGTCCAGAATTAAACCGACTTCAAAAAAGTGGAGCCCCTAGTGATGAGCAATTAGTACATGAATTAGGTTCTCTGGCAAACAATCTATGGTATCATGCTATAGCTGATAAATATGACAGAGAAGATGTTGAGAGTTTGATTAAAGATAATGTTCTTAGTGAGCCTTGGCATTATTTTGAGTATCATGACCACAGACAAAATGTGTATTTGGCAAAATTGTTTCACAAATTGCAGAAAAAATTAAAAGAACTTAAAACTCAACCAATAAATGTTTAAATTTTACATAAAACTATTTCTTACCACATGGTTTGGATGGTTAATTATTTTTACAGTTTCATCGCTTCTTGCAATGCTTGTAAGTTTATTTGGATTTATTTGGGAATTTAACAATCCAGTTATGGGATGGTTTTGGCTAAAACTTGGATGTTCCACAACCGTAGTATTTATAATGTGTATGTTCATTTTGGGGGGACTCAAGGCATTAGATGACGAAAAGGAAAAAGAATTTAAAAACAAATCAGAATGAAATTTATTATAGTAGATGAAAAAGGAGACCATTATCAAGTTGATAATTGGGAGAAATTTTTAAAACAAGCTCCAACAAAACAAGTAGAATCAATTTATTATTTCACTCGATTAGACTTGAGAGTAAACAAAGGTATAGATGAACTTTGTGAAGCTGGAATTTTAATAGATGAGGGTAATGTGAAATATCCTGTTAGAAACATTCAATATACTCTTAACAGAATAAAAGAGAGTGAGAAAATAAGTAAAGATAGACTTAGAGAGCTAGACAGCTATATATTAAAAACTTTAAAAGCTGCGGCCAGTCAAAACCTTGACGAGGCATGTAAAACTACTAAGAAAGAGAAGAAGAAAAAACAAACAAAGTGAGAAAATTAATACTAATATTAGCTGTTGCAATTTTTGCAACAACTGGATTTGCTCAGGATTCTATATCTATGGTGAATTACGTCCAGTTTAAAAAAGATTTTGTAAATCTTGATGTTAGAGAGCCTGCTGCTATTTCTGGAGTTGCATCTAATAAATCTAAGGTGGAAAATCAAAATGTTGTTTTTGGAGCGGTTGCTTTTATTAGCATTATGACAATAAGCAAGTTTAGTAGTGAGAATTTTTTAACTGATGGAGCTTACTATACAATTGTTGGAATCACTATTACAGGTGCAACAATATTTGTTCTTACTAATAAAGGTAGTTCCTGGAAAAATAAAAAAAGGAGGAGATAATTATGGGAAGGTGTGTAAATGAAAATTGTGAAAAAGACCCTTTAAGAACCATGGGTTCGGTTATTGTAAATTGTGATGGAGACATGGCTTGCTGTCCTACCTGTAAAGATGAATATAAAAAACAGAAAGATAAATTTCTCAATGAGACTATACACGACGATAAAAAGTTTAGTGAATGGCTCGGAGTTCCAAAAGAATTATTATGAAAATATTTTTAATTGAATTCACCTACAGTTATTACTGTCAAGGTACTGATACAGGTTATACGTCTGAGCTTGTGTATGCTTCTGATTTTGATAACGCTTGTAAAAAGATAACAGGTAAATATAATGATACGTTGGGAAATGGGTATGACGCCCGCGATTTTAAAAACAAAACAATACTTTAAAAATGAATTGGATTGATATAATTATTATAACAATAGTGGCTTATTTCCTTTTTGGTACGGTTAGATTGTATGTTAAAAATGTTGAAAAAATCTATGAGATACCTCTCAAGCTTTTTAGCATTGATTTGGTGATGAAATTAATAAAAAAAATATAGGATTTTATTTTTTGGTTTCATTTTTTTATTGTAATTTAGCAGTCTGATAATTACAAACACAAAAATGGAAAAAAATGAGACAATACAGAAAATTTAAAGAAATTATTTATTTTGAGCGTAACGCTAATTCGGCAATTTTCAAGCTTTTTGGAGAGTATTTTTCTTTCCTAAAACAAAATAAACCTTTACAGAAAGAGCATAAAATTAAAGTAGACGCTCTTGTAGTTGGAAATGAATTAAGAAAAGGGGGTATTAACTTAGGACAATTAGGTGTTAAGAGAATCCTTATTACTTATGATAAAATTAGTATACTTTTATATTTTGATGTGTATATTAGCCCATCAGGAGAAAAAATTTTTCACATGACTGCTAAGTCAGAATCTGCAAGTTTATACGACCCTGAGTATATTTATAATGATTTATTATCAAAAGCTATTAACACGTCTGATGTTAAAGGTAAATATGTGAAAATGTTTGACGGTGAACTTTTCTGGGAAACAATCGACCTTACTAAAAGAAACTTCAATGACATTTTTCTTCCAAATAAAATATCTAACGAACTTAGACTATATAAGAAGGTTTATGAAAAACAAAACCATCTTATGCGCTATCTATTAGTTGGCATTCCTGGTACGGGTAAAACAGAGTCAACGCTTGTTCTTGCTAATGAGTTGAAAAATATGGGTGTTACTATTATCAAAACATCAATTTGTGATGTATTTACTGAGAAAATAAGATTGGCCGAATTGTTGGCGCCATCTTTAGTTATTCTTGATGATATTGACCTTGTACTGGGTTCTAGAAATAAAAATGGTTTTTCAAAACATCTTAAGAGTTTCTTGGATATCTTAGATGGAACTGAAAAAATTAATGGTAATGTTGGACTTGTTGCAACAACCAATTCAGTATCATTACTTGATATAGCAGCTAGAAGGCCTGGTCGATTTGATAAAACTATCATTTTTGACTCTCTTACAGAGGATAATGTGAAAAATATTATCATCAAGTCTCTTAAATCTAATTTTAATATTGCCAAGGATAAAGTTCGTGAAGAATTTATTCACCCTGAAATTCTTACAGAATATAAGCAAATGGGACTTACTGGTTCGCATATCTTTAATATCACAGAATTATTATACAGAAAACATCAATTATTAGGTCTTAATGGTAGTCTTACATCTAGTTGGGTTCTTGACCAAATTAAAGGTGAGATTGATATTGTTAACAAGATTAAGAAGTATAATATCGATATTACTGATACATTCACTAATAGCGGAGCTAAAGTTGGTGTAATGGCTGATAACGATTGTATTGAAGAGAATTTGATGTACGTGGATGAGAAAGAAGAAGTTGGTGTAATGGCTGATAACGATTGTATTGAAGAGAATTTGATGTACGTGGATGAGGAAGAAGAAGTATGTACAGAATATCCCACACTCGCAAGTGAAGGACACGCCGCTGCTCAAGGAATGGCTCATCCTCGCCAGTGTTAGAATTGCAACAAATAGTATAATTTTACGTATATTAAAGTATGACAAAATTTGAAGTACTACCAAAAGACATCCCGACTAAAAAACGGGATGTTTTATATAAAGGAGGAGAGTTTAAAAAACATTGGATATGCCCCTATTGTTTCTCCAAAAACTACAAGAAAAAAATTTTAGCATCTGACTGGAGATTTAACAATTTTGGTGACGACCTGGAACATGTCAAGCAGCATATGGAAAAATGTTTTAAAAATCCAAGACACCAGGCTTTTGATAAAGCGAACGAACGTGAACTTAATCGTTTGTTTTCTGCGGAGACAAAAAAGATTGATATGAAATTTTTTATGGCAAATGGATTTTATCATAAGGCTAGTTCATCTCCAGATATGGGATGGGATGACCTTTGTCATGTTGACAGAGAAACGGATGAGGCCTATATTGGAGCATTTGTTTTCGGTCTTGGAAGGTTTGATGTTGTATTTCCCAAAAACAAAATTAGAGAACTTACTTCAAAAGAAGTGAAAGAATATCACTCAAAGAATATTGCTATTAGCAATAATCCTCCAAATGCCTCTCTAAACATAAAAGAAAATAAATTTGACCCTCCAAAACATAAATCATAAAAAAACTTAATAACAATGACAACACTAATAAAAACTAATTCGACTATTTATTTACAGCAATTAAAAGAAGAAACTAAAAAGTTGCTTTGTGCTGGAAAAATTGAAGATTATTTAAAAAAATTAATAATTGTTGTTAGAATCGAGGCAGAGTTAGAAAAATGGAAAAATATACAATAGAATATACCACCGAGGACAATCTCATAAAGAACTCTTTTAAAGAAGAGGGTGAACTATTTATTTCTCTTGAGAAAATACGAGAGACTTGTTTAAAAGAAGATAAGTATGCCAAAGACAGGATTGACGCTGCTAGGAAACTCTGCACGGTTAATCCTGGAATGTTTTTATTGCCCCCTCCTGATTTATTAGAATCTCTGGTAAGCTTTTCTCAAGATTTGGGTGAGGTTGTAGAAAAGAAGGGCGAAGATATAGAAGTAGAGGGGATGACATTAGAAGAACTCAAAAAATTCTTAGCCCCCTGTATAGAGAAAGATGGTAAAAAATATTATCAAATTAATTATAGAAGTTAGTTACATATCGACTTGCCAAAGAATTGAGATATGGTAACTGGTCTGGAACTGGTGCTGGTAAAACTTTATCAGCCATATTTGCTGGTCGTTATGCTGGAGCCAAGAATACGTTAATCATTTGTAACAATGCAACTGTTGAGGGGTGGGCAAACTCCATACATGAGTATTTCTCAGATAATAAAGTCTATACAAAGAAATTCTTAGATTATACAGACCCAACACACTATATTGTTATTGATAAATATGACATCAATTTCTCTGATGGTGAGAATAACTATTTGATTCTTAATTACGAAACATTCCAGCAAGATGATGGTGAATACATAGTTTCTGAATTATTAAAGAATAACACAATTGATTACATCATTCTCGATGAAGTTCAAAATGTTAAGCAAAGAGATGATGATAAACAATCTGCAAGAAGAGATGTTGTTAATAAATTAGTAATTCACTCTGCTGAAAAGAATGACAAGTTAATGGTCATGGCTATGTCAGCAACTCCAGTTATCAACAACTTAACTGAACCAAAGAAACTTATTGAGTTATTGACTGGTGAGGCACACAACGAACTTGAAACAAGAGAGAATATCATCAATGGCATTGAGATGTATAAAGCACTCACAAGACATGGGTTGCGTTATAAGCCAGATTATGGTATATCAGTTAATGAAGAGATAATTGAAGTGGATGGTTCACATCTAAGTGAGAAGATAATTAAGATACCAAGAGGTGCAGTAGTTGATTTTGAAAGAGTATTGATTAAAACAAAGCTTGATGCAATTAAAGACAAAGTGAAGAAGGGTACTCTAATCTATACTCACTACGTAACTGAATTCAACCATGTTATAGGTGATTATATCAAAGAACTTGGATTTACGGTTGGATATTATACTGGTCAAGATAAGAGTGGGCTAAGACCCTTTAAAGAAGGTAAAATAGATGTATTGATTGGGTCTGCTCCAGTTGGAACTGGTGTTGATGGAATTCAAAAAGTATGTAATACATTAATCCCAATAGTTCTTCCTTGGACAAGTGCAGAATATGACCAATTAGTTGGTAGAGTTAATCGACAAGGTTCGAAATTTAAAGAAGTGAATATTTATATACCACAAGTAGTAATTCAATTAGATGATGGTATATGGAGTTGGGATAAGCGAAGACATAATATAATTAAATTTAAAGCTACACTTGCTGACCTTGCTGTTGATGGTAGAGTTCCAAAGAATTTACTTCCATCAAGAACTAAATTAGTTGAAGAAGCTAAAAAGGAACTTATAGATTGGGTGAATAGACTTAGCGATGGGGATATTATTACTTTTGAGAGAGAAGAATTAATGATACCACTTAACCCTAAGTTAGTAGAACGAGGTAGAAATCGATTAGGTGACTTCTCAGACATGAATAAGAAATGGAGTACAAGTAAGTCTGATAATACACATAAAAGGCTCTCAGAAGACCCAAGGGAGTGGTATTATTACCACACGCTTTATTCAGAAAAGAGAAAAACATGGTCAGAGATACCATATGTTGAGATTGCTAAGAAAATTAAGGAAAGACCAGAATGGATTGTTGGAGATTTTGGTTGTGGTGAGAATCTATTATCAAAAGAAATTAAGAATAAGGTTCATACATTTGACCATGTTGCTGTGGATGATAATGTAATTGCATGTGATATAATGAATGTACCAATTGAAGATGGTTTATTGGATGTTGCAATATTCTCGTTATCACTTATGGGTTCAAATCATACAGATTACTTTAAAGAAGCTTATAGAACACTAAAGACTTATGGAAACATCTTTGTGTGTGAACCAGCATCGAAGTGGGAAGGAAGGGAAGATAAATTAAAAGAGCAGTTGGAATCAGTTGGGTTTAAGTGCTTTGGTACAGTAAAGAATACTGATAAATTCATTTATATAGATGGAGTTAAATATTAATTAAACAAATAAAACCTTGTTTAAGTGAAATAAGTTTAGTATATTTGTAATCTAAATTAAAAAACAAAATAAAAGTTATGAAAAAAGTAAAATTAATGATGATGACACTAGTGATGTGTTTAGTAAGTATGGTCGGTTTTGGTCAAATTTCTCAAAACATTAATTTAGAAAAGGCAAGTGAAGATGAAGTAAATAAATCAAGAATACAAGCTATTGCTCTTATCCAAGCGAAAATTGCCGCTGAAACAAAAGCAGCAGAAATTGCAAGAATTACTAATGAAGTTGATGCTGAAAAAAGAACAATAACAGAGAATTTACTTGATGATATGAAACTTGAAGATTATGCTAGACAAAAAAGTTTAACTGCAATTCAAACATATCTTACTAAAGTTTCAAAAGCTAATTCTGGATTTGAAGAAGAAAATATAAGAGTTCAACGATGGAAAGAAAAACAACTTGATAATTTAAGTAAAGACCCAATACTTCGATTTAAAGAAATGCAAGAAATTAATGCTAGAGAAAAAGAAAGATTAAAAGAAATATCTGATAGTCAACAAAAAGTTTGGGGTGAATTACAAGGTCAATTAAGAGATACTGGTGTTGAATATGATAAATACATTCAAGTATTCGGTCAATTAGAAAAATTAGAGAGAGAAAGTAGAAGTGATTTAAGGTTTACTATAGATTATTATTCTACTTATGAAAATGTTGTTAATGAATTACAATTAAAAGTGGTTGAATTGGCTAACGCTAAAGGTGAAGAAAGTGGTGAAACAAATAAAAACACAAAAACAATTAATAAAAATACAAAAGCGGTTGATGCTAATACTGAAGCAAAAAAAATAAATAAAGAGTTTAGTTTATTTAGCGATAGAGAAAATCAAGCATTAAAAGATTATGTTTCATTATTTAATACATATATCGAACAAGTAAAAATTGCCGAAGCAACTCTTAGTGGTGATGATAAACAATTAAAATTAGATGAATTAAAAACTGAATTAATGAAATATATTAAATAAAACAAAGAAGTAGTATAAAAAAACTACTTTTATTAAAATAAATTAGGTTTTTTAATATATTATACTTATATTTGTAACCAATAAGGGAATAATCCCGTAATAATAAAAATAAATAATATGAAAAGGATTACATTCATTACAATTGCAACAGCTTTGATTTTAGGGAGCTGCGGAGTGCCACAAGAAGATTTTGATAAGTTGCAGTCAGATAACAATGATTTAAAACAGCAATTAGAAGAATGTCAATTTGGTGCTGGAAAATTATTAAGTCAAGCAAAAGCATTTTTTGAAAATAAGGAATTTGAAAAATGTAAGAAAGAAATAAATGTTTTATTAGAAAAACATTCAGGTTCGAGCGAAGCAAAGATTGGTAAAGAACTTATCGAAAAAGTGAATATAGAAATAAAAAAACTTGCAGAAGCCAAGAAAAAAGAAAAAGCTGAAAAAGAAAGAAAAGAAAAACAAAGATTAGCAAATGCCACTAAAAAAATGAAAACATCAGAGGCAGCAAGGATTTTAGCAGAAAGTGGTGCTAATATTAAAGAATATCAAACTAGAATTGTTGATGAAATGAATTTCACTGGCAATAAAAGACGTGAAGCATTAAATATGTTACAAAAGTTTAATGATGAAAGACAAGATATATATGCTAAATATGAATTAGAGAAATCTAAAGTAATAAAAGAAAATGATACATCTAGACAACAGAGAGAAAGAAATGAAATAAATGAAATAAGTAAACACCAAGAAAAACTAGAAGCATCATTTATAAAAATGGGGGCTAAATTTGGTAGTGGTGGTATTGGGTATGATTATTTTGGAAAACAACTTGCATATGCAAGCCAAGAATTAAGAAAAATGAATGATGGTTTGACCGATAATGCTGCTTATTATGATTATTATACTGATGTTATTACTGATGGAACAGTTACTATGACGGCTGAACAAGCAAAAGCACTTGCTGCACAAGCAAAAGCACTTGCAGAGGCTGAACAAGCAGCATTAATAAGGAAAGCGATTTTAGATAAATGGTTAGCTCAAAAAGAAAATTTTAATAAAAAATGAGAAAGAAATTTGATGATATGAATGGAATAATGTGGTATTATGACAAAAGTTCGCCTCAATATGTTAATTCACGAACAAATTTTTATGCATATATTGGTAAAAAGGAAAATGGAAAACCTTGGTTGAGAATGGTAATTCAATATGTTGCGGAAGATTGGTTGTTTATTGAAAAGTATATTATCAAAGTTGACGGAAAAACTTATAATATCACAGAAGAAAAATATGGTGAAATTGAAACTGATAATGGAGGCGGAATATGGGAATGGCTTGATAGAACAGTTAGTAATAGTGAATTTGAAATTATAAAAGCAATTGCAAATGGGAAGAATGTTAAAATTAGATTTAGCGGAAAAAAATATTACAAAGACAAGACTGTTTCAAGTAAAGAAAAATTAGCACTTAGAAACGTGTTAGAAGCATATGAAGCTCTTGGAGGAACCTTAAAATAAAAAAAATTATGAAGAAAAAGATACTATATTTAGTAGGAGTTATATTATTTGTAGGATTGGTATTTCGATTAACTTGTGGAATATTTATCATACAGCCTATTGGTGCTATACCCAAAGGGATTACAATTATTTATTGGAAAGCAAATATAGATTTAAACATTCCATTTATAGCATCTGTTGATGGCGTTCTTGATAAATCAGGTAATGGTGTTTCTCTTCTTGGAAGAGGTATATTATTGGGGAAAATAGGAAAACCAATTAAAGAAAATGAAATATTTAGTTTTGGTTATTCTGAAAGACTATATTTAATATCAACAGAAGGAAAAAAGTTTGAAAAATAAACGCAACCTAACAAACTGTAAAAGTAATAGCGGTTTAGTTGGTTTGCGTAGCGGTGTGGCTCGTAGGTTGCCCGCCAAATCTCTCGATTTGACTGATTTAAGTTGAGAAAGATTTGGCTACTTATAAAACTGAGCGTTTATCGCTTCGTAATCCACTACTACTATTACAGCAGTCGTTATATGAAATACACTCAATGATAACAGAAAACGACGATACGGAAACTTTGAGTTCTGATGATTTGGAGATATTGATTAAAGAGGACCCAGTGTTTCACGAAAAAATAAATCATGTTACCGTGGATGAAAATGGCAAATGCGAATTTAACATGGATGACGATACACTTTAGTAAGTCTTAGAACTTACACTTTTTTCCTAGTCCTCTGACTAATCAGAGGACTTTTTATTTTCATTTGCAACAAATAGGAAAATAATTCGTAGAAGATAATAAAAACTAATCATGTTAGGAAGAACTTATAGATTACAAGTAAAAGTCAAAGACTCTTATAAGAAATATCAAATTGAATCTTCTTTTGTTCCTGAGGTAGGCACAAAGATAGCAATCATGGATTTGAACAAAAAAGTATCTAAAGAACTTGAGGATACCAATACAAAAGAATTCAGAATTGTTGATATTGATACCCTGTTTATTACTCCTAAACATGATGGTTTAGAATCTAGTATCACACTTATTGTAGAAGAAATTAATGATGATGTAACAAAATAAAAATATGGATATAGATAGTTGTCAAAATTGTATATTTTGTATATTTTTCGATGATGATGATAGCACTGGGATTTCTCCTGGGGGCTTACTTATGACAGACAAATACAAATGTGATAATAGAGATTCTGTTGCCTGTGGCAATGTTATGACTGTTATTACAAATCTAAATACCAATGAAACAATAGACGGTAGAGATAATAGTTATTGTGATAAACATAGAAAAGATGAAACTAATGAATAATAAAAAATATACTTTCGAGGAGCCTCTTGAGCTTGATTGGAAAATAAGAGAAGATTATAATACCGAAGACCCTCATATTATTATATTTAGTGATAACCTAGACATTGACATGAATGTAGTAGCTACTCTTCCAACAAGTTGGGGTGATTTTAAACCAGTAAGCCACTCCATGGATAACGAGGAATACTGTAAAGTTATAAACATGCTCTTCCATGCAAAAGAAATGTATTCAATTGTCTCCAAATCAGAAAGCCCAAAAGCTAAGGAATTGGTAGAGAAAATCAACTCATCTTCATATAAAGAAAACTTATTTGTAGAAGAGGAAGGGGAGGACGAAGATTAATGGATTTAGTTACATCAAGAATAGAGAAGATAAAAGATGCTCAGAAGTTACAAGATTTTAAATATTGGGATACTGTGCTTGAAAAATTTATCGACAAACCACATCAAAAAGAAGGGTTCCTAACGCTTCAATATATTGGAAAAAAAGACAGCGAGAATAATAAGGTGTATCAAGGAGATATAGTAGAAATATGGTCTCACGGAGATAAAGAAACATCTTATGTAGATGTGATAGATGATATTAGAAGACTTCCAAATCAAATGTTTGGGAGTTCGGTTGATAGAGTTCTTATTATTGGGAATATATTTCAAAATCCAGAGAAATTTAATATAGACGATTAATGAAAATAATTGACGAGCATATAGATGGGGGCGTAGAAACTTGGCAAAAATGGCGGGTGAAAAAGACCGATGTGACAAGGGTGCGAAAAATTTTTGCCTATTTACCTCTTTGTATACGAGGCAAATATGTGTGGCTTAAAAGTGTTTATATACTTCAAAGATTGCATTTTGTTTCTAGAGAAGAGTTTAGTGAATGGGATTATAGAAACTACTGGACGAAACCAGTTAGAAAATGGAATAAAGAGAAAATATTAAAAGATAACGATAAAAGAATTAATAAAGTTAAGGAGGCACAAAACAGATTGTCTCGAATGAAAAAAAAGAATTATGAAAACGATTGAAATAGACGGAAAGGAATATGAAGTGGCCGATGAGGTTGCGGAGTATATCCTGTGGATTAAAACTCGTCTTAAAACGAAGGCTTCCGTTGGGAAGAAATATGAGGGTGATATTAATGAGGATGTTGATAAAACTATAGAATTACTTAACAATGTGCGTGATAAGGTTATTAGATTTAACGAAGATATATAGTTATGGAAAAGGAACTACTCAAAAAAATAAAAAAGGCCAGTGAAAATGATTCTGGCATTTGTCATGAGTGCGGTGTTAAATATGGAACTTCATCCGAGGGGGTGGGGACTGCATGCTTGAATGCCTGTCCTATTTGTGGTAAAGAAGAATATTTACTTCCCTGCAGACACTACGGTTATTTACTTAAAACCATAGAAGAAAACAAATAAATCTGCAACATTTGATATGTATTTTCGTAGTATATAATATATGTCAAATATTAATAAAATATCAGAAATTTTTGTAGTGTTCAACACCTCCGACCGAGCGATAGCAGATGGCTGTACTTATAGGACTGAGGAAGCGGCTAAGAATGTGTGCAAACACATCCAAAAAGATTATTTAGACAAGTTTAAAGATATCTCCTGCTCTTTAAAAAGAGCAGTTATTCAAACATTTCAGGTTATTACTCTTGAAAATGCTATTGAATTAATTAAGATATCTGGGTTTGAAAGTGGTCTATATACAGATATTCCTAATGAAAGTCAATAATATGGAAAAAATTAAAAAACATTATTAGAAATACTGGTATGTCCAGCGCTGCCTCTTATTATTCAGGATATGGTGCCACTCTTGGCAATATGAATGGTAATAATCTTTCTAAAATTCATAAAGGAATCAAAGAAGAGTTTGGCGATGAAGCCGCAGAAAATTTCGTTGCTATGGTTGCAGGAATGGAACAAATGAAAGCTACAAGTTTTTTGAACGAGCTTTATTCTTTATGTGCCTCAGGTTGGAAATATGCTAAAACCGAAAAAGACGCCGTTAACTTTGATGTTGATAAAAATGAAGATGGTTCCCATAATTTAGGAGCTACTTTTGGCTGCATAGGACAAGCTATGCTTGGATGTGACCACAATGATACAGAGGCGATTCGAGGCGATTTTTTAGAAAGCAACGGCTACACACCGAAACAAAATGAAGATGGTGAGTCACATCGTATATATTCATGTGATGGATTTCATTATAATGCTCCTAATGGAGAGGGATGGGAAAAAACCCCTACTCAAGAATAAATTTCACAGGTAATTGATAAGGTACAGGAACTTTTCTTCCTGCTTGTACTCCAGGTTTCCAATCTGGCATACTCTTAATGAGCCTTATTGCTTCTGCATCAAGATGGGGATGTATGCTTCTTAATAGGCTTACATTAGTAATTTTTCCTCTTTGGTTAATTATGAAAGACACCCACACAGTTCCCGACACATTATTTTCGACACAAATTGGCGGATAGTTTGAATTTTTAACTAACCAATTTATCAATGTTGCATCTTTCCCATCTAAAAATTGGGGGACAACTTCTACAGCATAAAATGGTATTGGTTCAACTTCTTCCTCTTCAAGTAAGATGTAGGGTATAATATCTATTGAGTCATTTAAACCTATTTCTAAATCTGGAATTGTAATCGAATTCTCAATTTCTATGTCATTATCAACAACTTTAATCTCATCGACTACTGATTGTGGTGGCGGTGGTTTTGGGGGTTCCTGTTGGGTTATTGGAATCATATCTTCAAACATTTCATTGTTTGCGGTTTGGTATGACATATCTATTTTAACATTTGAAGTTGACCATTCAAATGCTAAGAGGACAATTGCCAGGGCGATTATTAATCCAATTTGAAAGAAGGCTACCTTCTTTTTCTCTAAGTTTGTGTTTTCATTTTTTTTCATAATAAGTTTTTTTTAATAAAAACAATATTTATGCCAATTTTTACTTGATAAATGTTTTATTTTTTATTAGATTTTTAAAAATAAAACATTATAACGTATGTCAAATTCCAAAAACAATCAAATATCAGATTTCCTAAAAGATATGCCTAACATAAGCGACATGTTTAAACAAGCGTATGCACCAGATGGACAATTAAATAAGCTGTTGAATAATAGTGGGTTCCCCTCCAGTAAAGCTGAAATTTCAAATAAACATTCTCACAAAGTTGTTTCACTCTTGGGCGTTTCTTTCCCAGAAGCTCACTGTATCATGAAATACAGATGCACAGAATGTGGTCATGAAGAGTTTTTATGGAACAGTAGAGACGGCGTAACTCCTTTTGCGATAGCTTGTAAACATGATGGTTGCAAAGGTAGAAAGCAGCATACTAATGGTAGTAGAGACCTTCCTATTTTAGATTTAAAACCTATGGGTATTCGTTGGTTTGTTGACCTATCCAGAGAGAAACATGAAGAGTATGTTGAAGATGTTTTGGATAGAATTGAAAAAAAGGATGGTTTTCCTGTGAAAACTCTTGGAGGAGAAATGAGTAAGGAAAAAATAAGAGAATCATTTTTAAAAGATTTTAAAGATGGAGAACCAGATATTTTTGACCCTCGCCAGAAAGAATCTGTTTTAGATGAAGCATCTTATCCAGGGCCATAATAAATTTAGATAGTAGTTTGCAACAAAAACCTCTTTTTTTCGTACTAGAAAGTATAAATTAAAAGAGGTTTTTTTATGAACAAAAGAGTAGAAAAAGCAAGAGAGGATTATTTAAACAGTAGAGGACTAGCTCCTGGCATAGGAATAATACTACTTGGAATGCCAAAAGGATTCAATCGATTATCAATTACATCCGATTCTCCTCAAGAATTAGAATATGATACATTAGATGAGTATTTGACAGAAGAAGCTCCAGGAGGTGATTTAGAATTTTTCACTATACCTCTTCAAAAATTTCTTACCCCTGAAAAACATACAGACATTGTTTACTTATGTCCTCGTATAAATCATATCATTCGAGCAACAATTAAGGAAAACTGTATAGATAGGATAGATTGTCCTAAGCTATATATTCAAGATTTATTGTTTGGATTTATTGGTAAAAACGAAAATGAAATAGAAGTTAAGATTCACGAAACTTTTCCAACTTATGAAAGAGGTGCGCGTTTTGCATGGAAATATCTTAATGAAAATGGCCACACATTTATTCGAGGTCTTGATTTTAGACGTCAGAAAATATTTCTTCATATAATACTAGAAGATTGTATGAAAGATTTTAATTGTAAGGAAGTTACAGAAGAACGCACTAAAAACATGGATTAATGGATTTCAACAAAATATACCAACAAATAAAAGAAACTAATAAACTTGAAACTAAGGAGACCGCTCTCAAGTTTATCAAGTTTGATGAAGAGTATGGAGAGATGTGCTCTGAGTATCTTAAACTTGTAGGTGGTACTTATAAGAAATTTGATAAGGAGGCACTTGCATCTGAAATGGCTGATACTCTCCAGGTGTTATTGTCTATATTCTCCGATATAGAAGATAAAACGGAAATAACCATAGGTGATGTGTTTGCCAAGCTAGAAATCAAAAACAAGAAGTGGAGAGATAAGATATCAGAATATACATCTAATAAAAAATAGAACCTGCAACAAAGCAAAGGGAATTTACGTATAAAAAACTAGTAACTAATAAAAAAATTATGTGGCCATTTAATAAGAAAAATAAGAAAAATAAGAAAGATGAAGTCCTTGATATTAAACTTAGAGAATTTTCTGAGCGTGAAGCAATAGAATTAAAGAAGCATTATCAAGGTATTTTGGATAGGTGGAATAAAATTGGCGAGGAGGGAGAAAAAAAAGACAAAGAAAAGGTTGATAATGAAAATTCTATTTGTCCTAAATGTGAAAGTACAAATATTATAGACAATATTAAGAGAGAACAAGGTAAAATTAAAGGAAGTAGTTTTGCGTCTGGTTATGGGGGCGGTCTTTTTGGCGGTTCTTTTAGCAGTAGTAGTAGTTCTATTGATGGTGAATGGGATACTAATGAAGTAAATATATGTAAGGATTGTGACCATGAATGGAAAAAATCTAAAACTTGTCAACATGCTGGTAGAATTTGGTGTACCGTTGAACTTGGCGTGAGGTTTAGTATGCAGGCGTGGAAAGAAGCACTTGTTTGTACTTTAGACCTTCAAAATATGGAGGAAAAGTATAATAGTCTAGAAGAGAAGAGAAAGGGCGAACTTGAGAGACTTAATAATAATTTTGCTATTAAAATTGCCCGAGAACTTTTTGAAGGTTTTGCTTTTGAAGCTGTGTTGCAAATTTGTAAAAAACATATGGACGGTTATGTCTGGAAGCGTTTCGCAAAAAATTATGACCAAGAAATTTTCATGGAAATTTTTAAATTAAAATCAATTGACGAATACGTAAATTAATATAGAATGTCAAAAATAAGAAGGCGATATGAAAGAGTAATCCAGAAAATCCTGGATAAAAAGATATCAAAAAAAGAAGCGGCTCAATTTTTCGAAAACGAACTTGCAGAGATGAAAGCTTTAATGAGAAGTTATCAGGTTGATAGAATGTTATCAGATAAAATGATGACATTATTAGAAAGAGCATTAACTGAGGCTTACGGTAAAGAATTAGACAAAGAAGAAGAAAGAGAAGAAAAGGAAAGAGAAGAAAAGGAAAGCGAAGAGGAAAAAGAAAAACAATAATATGAAAAAAAATAATTTTAGCCTTACAATTGGTCTATTCGGGACTTGTGGGAATACCTCATTCCGAAAAGATATTTTCATCCCCGAGTTTGAGAAACGTGAAATAGAGTTTTTTAATCCTCAGGTTGATAACTGGTCAGAAGAGATGGCTGAAATAGAAGCTGAGCATCTTGCCAAGGATGGTGTTATTCTCTTCCCTGTGACGGACGAAACTTATTCCCTAGGTTCACTTGCCGAAGTTGGGTTTTCTATCTTAAATGCTATTAAATTGGATGATAGACGTGATTTTGTCATAATGATTGATAGTAAACTGGAAGACGCTCTTATGGAAAATAAGATATTGTCCAAAGAATCTCTTAGACAAAGGGCCTTAGTTAAGCAACATCTTTATAAATTGTCTTTTCCAAATGTATATTTGGTTGATAGTTTGACGGAAATGTGTGCTTTGGGTATAGCTCTTATTGCTGCTAGAGAAAGGGTCTCATCATGGGAAAAATATTCACTTAAAAATATAGATAAATAGAGGATAATGAAAAAACTTAGTATGACAGCAAAAAGAAATATTTTAATAGCTATAACTATGATTATTTTTATTATACCAATAATACTAATTGAGAATTGTGGATTAAGCCCGATTTGGTTAGCATTGTATGCTTTATTAATACCATGTGTCTTCGTAGGAAATAAGATATCTAGTTTATCTAATAGCATGGGTAAAGAACCTGGAACATATACCACAGCAATGAAAGAGGGCACTACTCAGAGAGGGTTTGATATTGTTGAATTCTCTGATAGATATAAAAAGGAGTGCTCACTTCAAAAGTCTAGCTTAGCTACTGAGGATGCTATATGGTTAGGCGTCATTGACGCCGCTCCCAAAATATTAGCAAGTGATGCTAGGAGACTGGGTGTAAAAACGAAGGCTGTCAACGGGTGGATTGATTATTCGCTTCCAGACGAGGTAAATTTTAATACTCGAATGCATCTTAGCCAAGAACAGGCTGAAAAATTAATACCTTATCTGCAGAGGTTTGTGGATACGGGTGAGATATTAAATAAATTATGATGATAGAAGAATTTTATAAAAATAGTACAACAGGAGATATTCTTAGACTTTATTATAGTGAGAATATTAAAGGATTGGGATTTCACAGTATTAATGGAAAAGACTCTGTTGACGATGTAAATCCAGACCTGACTGGATATGTCGTTATTAGCGAAAAAAAAGCACTTAGAGAACTTAAAAAGAAAAAGAATGCATCCGTCTCACATTAATATATTATTTCGTTATAGACTCAAAAACGCATGTCCCAGATGTGATGGAAAAGGGTTTATTGTGTTCGTGTTAAAAAAGAGACGATGGTGGCTCGATAAAATTCGTCAAGAAAAATGTCCTCTCTGTGAAGGTACTGGAAAATCTACAAAATAATTTGGCAGTCTCAAAAAAAAATAATACTTTTATAGTTATATTTGTAAATAAATCTAATCTTATAAGTAATGTGCCTAATTAGAAAAAAAAAGGAGTTAGAAACTCCAAAAATACTACCAGCTCTTCCCAAAGAATATCAAAATATGCAAATCCTCCTCCAACAAGCTGTTGAATGGAGAAATAGAGAAGAAGCTAGACTTGAAAAACAAACACTCGTCCAATTGCGGGAGTATTTAGGTCATTTCACAGAAGAAAGAAATTAGTTATGTCAAAAGTGTTAACCGTAAAGAATCCTTGGGCTTCTCTTATAGTAAGAGGAGTTAAGGATGTAGAAAATAGAAGTAGACGAACAAAATATCGTGGAACGGTATTAATCCATTCTTCTAAACAATCTATAAATCATATAAAATTTTCTAATAATCAGTGGGATAATCTAGGGGAGGTAAAATCCCAACTAGTAGGAAAGATTGATTTTCCTAACTCTTCTATCATAGGGCAAATTGACATTGTTGATTGTGTTCAAAATAGTAAATCTATTTGGGCTGCAGAGGGTCAATGGCATTGGATACTAGAGAACCTTGTGAAATTTAATAATCCTGTTCCAAATATCAAAGGTCAATTGGGGTTGTGGAATTATTTACAACCAGATTGTCAAAGATGTGGAGACGAGGGACAGATTCCTACACCTTTCAATTTATGTGATAACTGCATGGAATTATTTAAACAAGAGATGGAGATGGAAGTTGAAATGGAAGCTAGGTCATCTGCTGCCAGATTAGAAAGGCTATGCAACAAAAATGCTGCTACCTCCGTATAATATAGCATGAAGCTATATCATTTATCTAGGTTAAGTAAACGCGGCGCTATATTGCGAAGAGGGTTAATGCCTCAGGATAAAATTATTGGTTACATTCAATATGAAAAGAGGTTGTTTTTATTTTCTAATATAGATAATATACCTTTTGATTATGTTGCTCACTCTGAGGTGGATTTGTGGGAAGTTGATATTCCTAATAGTGCAAAAATATGTCAGGACAAATTCGGAGATAGCGGACATTATTACATTTGCAAGCCTGTTCCAAAAAATAAATTAAAATTCATTAAAGCATTTGATTAAACTTCTTTAACGTTATCTACTCGTAGTTTTCGTTGAAAATTCTTAGTGTATGATTTTACAAGCATTAGGGTTTTGCCTATATCATTTCTGATTATAGCAAATAGCATATCTCCATTACTTAAACTATTGTCGTCTACAATAACCATTGTTTTTCCTCTAGCCAATTTCCTTGCTGCAACATTCTTGGCACCATCTGAAAAGAATTGAGCTGTATCTAGGTTTAGGTCGAATTTGTGAAGTAGAATTCCAAATGAGCTACCTCGTGGATACGGGATACTTTCAATCTTAGCAATTTCCTTTAAAATTTTTATACGTACATCTTCTGGCAATTTATACGTACCAAGCTTAGAATATTTACCAATTATCTCATCACTTTCAAATCCAACGTTAAATACAAATTGTCTTTCTAGTCTATCTTGAACCCTATCTAAGAAATGAGGAGTAAGACTTGCCTCACTTAGAATTTTATCAAGTGTTGCTGAGATATATTGACGTATGATTTTTTCATTTTCCATCGTATATAAATAGGTAAAATTATTTGCAACAAAGCAGTCTTTTTCTCGTACACAGTAATATTATGGGTTTTTTATGTTTTATATTTGGACATCACTGGGATTACGGTCATACTCAAGCAGAAGTGCAGGGTAGACAAGGTCAATTTGTTCGTGTAAGAACAAGAATGTGCAGTAGATGTGAGAAACTTCAACATAAAAGTGCTAATAATAAGTGGAAAACCATAAAATATAAGAAAAATAAAATCAAAAAACCAAATGGTAGACCTCCAAAAAAGATTTATAGAGGATGAAGAAATTTGTATTTAAATATATGGAACTAGATGATTTTAAAAACATCTTAATCCCATTTGACAATGTGGATGATAGATTTTCTCTCCTTGCGAAAAATTGGGATAAGATTATACGAACTTTTAGTTGTTATGCAAATGATAAACAGGAGGGACATAATAAAATGCTTAGCCGACTCAACTCAAACTTGTTTTTAACTCTCTACGAAAAAGATTTTATTTCACTGCCCACTACTTGTGAGAATGGTAAATTTATTGTTTTGACAGGAGAGAGCGATGAATCATATACAGCCTATAGAATTCTTGGAAATATTCAAGAAGAAATTTCTGCAAAGGATAGTGAGCTGGTTGCCCATAGTTCTAGATTTATAATTTTTTATAAGAATTCTACTATTATAAAATTGATAAATAAAAAATAAATTATTAACTAAATATTAAACATTATGAATTTCATTGTATCTATTTTTTTGAGTTTGATGCTAAGTGTATTAAGTTTTGTATTAAGTGTATATGCTAATTTTTCAAGTAATACACTTATAAACAATAACACCAAAATAGCATTTATTGTAATTGGCGTTATAATTGCAATAACGACAATTGTATTTATTTTTACAGCTATTTTTCAAACAATGGTTCTCAGAAAAGACCAAAAACATTATTTTGTAGATGTAAAGAGAAAATTGAAGGTGATAAATCTTAAGAAAAAAGAGTTGATTGCTTTTAAAGAAGAAATTGCAGAGAGTGTGACAGAACTTTACCCAAACTATGAAAAAGAAATTTTTAAGACTATATCTCCAGATGATGAGTCAGCTCTTAAAATGTATATGGTTAAATATCCAGAGTTGAAGTTTAGCGGTATTCTTTCTACGTTTCTTGAGAAAATATCTAAGCTTACAAAAAATATTTATAATGCAGAGGAAAATCTACAGCGTAAATATGGATTAATTTTGAAATTACACGATAGCGACTGGTATATGTTCAAAGTGCCAATTCCTGCAGATATTCAAGAAGGAATTGAATTTAAAATAGAAGAGTAAGTTTGCAACATTTAGACTGAAAATCTCGTAATAGTTAATAGATTTTATATTTTTTAAATATTACAGATATGTCAAATAAAATAAAATGTCCAAATTGCAAAAAAGAATCTTTTACTTTTTTTAAAAAAGAACCTATTATTTGTAATATTGAGCGATTGTTTTTAAGCTGTAATAATTGTAAAAAAGAATTGGAGATTAAAATAGATTCAAAATTAAACACTAATTTTGAGGATAAAACAATAGATGTACTACATATGAAATTTAAAATACACACTAGTTAATAATGATAAACAAAGTCAAAATAAGAAGCGGAGAGCTTAAAAAAGTTCTTCCAATTACCAACGTTAAATTCGACCCAGGTCTTACAATAATATGGGGCAAGAATGGTGTTGGTAAGAGTTTTCTATTGAAAACTATTGCGAAATATTGTGCTGTTAGCTGTCATGGTAACGGTGGCGGATGGACGGAGCCACCAATAGGTTTTAATTACTCTTATTGGAACAGAGACGAGAAAATAAATCTTTCAGATGTTTATGAGTTTGATGAAGATTCAAAATTGAATATTGATTGGTCTGGAGACCCAACATTCTATATGCACCATGATGACATGATTGACTGGCATCACATTACAGGTTATATGATGGGCGGTTCAGAGTGGATAAAAGGTATTGGAGATATTTGGAATAAGATAATCAAGGAGAAGCATAAACACCACCCATCATCAGGACAGATGATTAAGGGTGTTATTGAATTGTTGATGGACATTGACCCGCCAAATCTTGAGGCTGACGATAGAAGTCGGATGCGTAATGACTTTCCAGAATACATCAAAAAAAGAAAAGAAGTATTCAAAGGTGAATTTAAACCTACTATCATATTGGACGAAACTGACTCTCAATTGGATTTGATGAATCAAATCTGGTTTCACGAAGAGGTTATTCCAAAGTTGTTAGAAAAGTATCAAGTTATCTTAGCGTCTCACTCTATCTTGTCAATAAGATATGAAAATGTGATTGACCTTGATGGCTCACTACCTATTATAAAAGAGAAAGCTAAAGAATTATTAAATCTATAATATATCATGGAAAAGAAAATTTTTAACTGGTCACAAGTTGACCAATCTAAGCTTGCCCAGATGCAAGAGATAGGACTAGACATACATGAAATCATTGCATTTTTACATTATCACTTCGAAGAAGAAAAAAACATTGAGGACTTGATTTGTCTAACTGAACAAATGGGAACAATTCAGGGAGTGGTCATGGAAACTCTAAAAAATAAAAATGAACGTCAATTTACAGCGGTTTCAAAATTACTCGGACAATTTAATTTGTACGAATTCAAAGCAAAAAAAGAAGACTTCGTTCAAAAAATTGCCTTCTTATATTTTCCTATGAAAACGGCGGCTGATTATCATGGTATTCAAGCTACTCATGAAATGTGGCCAAAGGAATTTACCTACTTTTGCGAATTGATAGAACAGTATAAATCAACAGAGCTTTTTAAGAGTTTTTTTATAGACATTAAAAAAGAAGGAGAGTGGTTTACAAATATTATAGATTATTACAATCAAGAAATTTGTCTTAACCAATAAAAAGTAGAAAACGGCATGGGTAAGTTAAAAAAATATGATTTATCTTATATTACTCTGGAAGATTTTGAGGATTGTCTTGTTGATGTAGAATTGGCAAAAAAACATTATGTTGGAGCCGACAAGAAAGAGCTAGCATTACGCACTCAACAAGTTGTTGTATATGCCAATCAAGGTCTAGAGGCCCTTACTAAGGCGTGTTTAAAGCTTTCAGGAGAGTTATTTATTTGGATAAGTACTAAGAGATTGGCTGAGTATTATCTTAAAGATAATCATGAATTAAAAATAATGCTTTCTCAATTTTCACCCATAGTAAGAAAGGGTACAACGGTTTATAATATTCATTATAAAAATAAGAGTACGGGATGTTCATCTTTACCTGCTCATATACAAGAATTCACGTTTCAAAGTGTTAAGTCTCTATTAAAAATATATACCAACGCGTGAAGTTAAATATGCAGGGGGGTGATAATATTTTTTCCTCTAACATACTTTTATTAGAGGCTTTGTTGATAAGAAATTCAACCACTTTTAATAAACTTTTTGGGCTCATTCTAATTAAGAAATCTTCCAGGGTCATTTCCCCCTTTTTTACATTACACTTCTTACAAGCGACGCACATGTTTTCTTCACTATATTTGTCGCCGTCATTTGCCTTAGCAATAATATGGTCAACTGTAGCGAGATTTTTATTTCTATTATTTACAATTAAATCTTCTGGACGTTTTCCCCCTATGTCAAGATGCTCTCTCCCGCAGTAATCACATTTAAGATTGCCGCCGTTTTCCAATTCTCTTCTCTTTAGGTATATTTCTCTGACGTCTAGCCAATGCCACAATGTATCGTCAATTCTTGATAAATAATCTTCATCCTGCATTAATAATTTATCTGCAAGTATCACATAAGCAGCTCTTGACTTTATATGTGCAGTCTTATCATAGAATACGATTTCTTGTCGTACTGTTTTACCACTCCCAGAAGATTTTCTAATTACAATCATTATTTATTTTGTTTATTATCATATTCTATATACCATTCAATAAATTCCACAACATACTTGTAAGTATTGTCAATATCAATATCATCCAAGAAGTTAAATATTTCCACATAAAAAACCCCACCTACTCCATCGTCTTCCCATTTCAGTTTCTTTATAAACTTGATAACATCCATCAAAGTGTTCCAGTTGGAGTTATATCTAAATTGTTTATAGTCTTCACACAGCATCCATGCAAATCTAGCATAGCTGTCATCAGTCATAGAAATGTCACATTCTTTTTTTGCCCATCCTTCACCTGCGGTGTTGGGATGCACCCAACTTGGGTATCTAAAATGAGCAATAAGCTTATATTGGTGAAATGTTTTCGTATTCATATTATAATATACGATAATTCTATTTGTTTGTTATAAAAAAAAAGAGTAAATTTGTTTTAAAAATAATAAATGAAGAATTTATATGTTACAAGCGTACAGAGTAGTATACAATTAGCACTAGGCGATTTTAACTTTGTATCAAATCCCTACTGCGTTTATAAAGGAACAAAAGCGAAATTTAATTTTGACGCTGTTTTACTTTTTGATGAAGAAGCACCATGTTTTATAAAAGACAATTTACCTCTTATAAAGAACGCTGGTATACCCGTGATAGGCTCTAAAAGATATAATAAGCTGATACAAGCATCTACTTTGCATAAATTAAGTATTCCTCATCCTCTATCATATGATATTTTCGGAATTGATGTTAAAAATGATTTTTGCGGTTGGGACATAGTGTTATCTGAGTTAGGCCAGGAGCAGGAGATTGTGTTGAAAGCTTATAATGGAGCAAGGGGGATAGGACAAATGAAAACCACAGTGGGAAAAGCGTATAAGGCTTATTTCTCAATTATGGAAGACATGAATAATGATGACCCTGTACCATCTGAATTATGCAAAGAATTAGAAGAAGAGAGAAAATTGATAAAGAAAGAGGGAAAAGCAAAAACATTATTCCATCGAGACGAAAAAAAAACACCTCTCTATTGTTCTAGTGAAGGAGATGCAGGAAACGAGGGGTATCTAAAAACCACACTTTCAGGTGGAAATTATTTCATACAACTGTATCAATCTGATATTCAAAAGGAATATAGGATTTTAGCCTTTAGAAACAACAAGTTTTTAATTGTAGAAAGAAAACGAGAAGATAAAAAATGGCAGTGTGAAAGAGGTGGCAAATACATATCTGATGATATTACAACTGTTTTGAAAAATGAGGAAATAAATATGTTAAACAAATTACTTTTAGATAGTAATAGCCCTTTCTTATCTATAGACGTGTATTTAAATAAGAAAGGAAAAATGGGAATTTTTGAATATCAAATGGAATTTGGGTATCATAATTCTTCATATGACATTAATAAGCTGAAAAATTATATGGTAGAATCTATAAAAACAATGATAAATCATGAGTAAAACTAAACATATACTTAATTCTAGAGTTGTAGAGGGCTCTGCTCATTTCGGAGACGTGAACATGCTTATCAACTACGTTAAACAATATTCAAAGATAGGTAAATTAGACCCCAATGAGCTTGTTAAGCGTTTGGAAACTAGCAAAGAGTTTGGTTATGAGTTTAAACAGTATAAAACAAAAATACATAAGAAGTGAAAAAAATAGAACTTGCATACATAGAATTGGATTCGCTTAAAAAACTAATTGTTAAATCTACTAACCATTCGTGGGCATTTTCAACAATTTCTAAAGAAAACTATTTAAGCTGCATAGTTAAAACTTGTGTATACGCTGATTCTTATGGAGAGGCTATAGTTAAAGTGCTTTGTAAATTACATTCAAATATATTGGTTCATATTGAGTGGGATTTAGATTTATCTGACTGGATTTTTGAGGATGATTTTGTGAGGATTGTAATTAATGGTAATTATATTGGATTGTTTGATAGTATGGACAATTCTAAGAGATATAGATTCGGAAAAGCAAAACATGTAATTCGAAATTTTAAAATGAGATATAAACTATAATGGAAAAATTTACATTTTATTATACAGACACCTATCTGGTATCGAAATATTCTGATGAAAATTATAAAGGTGACAATATAGTTATGTCAGCAGGGGAGGTAAAAGTAGAAAATTATATTAATTGCTGGGAGAAGTTCCAGGTTATAGCGAACAATAAAGTTGATGCTTTTAAAAAAATGTTAGACAAAATCTTTTTTTCCGAGGCAATTATATTTTCAATGGAAAATCCCGCAGAGCATATTTTGCAGATGGGCAAACTAACAACAAAGGTTCACATATCTTTTAGTAGACAGTTAGCTTCCTCTAGTAAAGGATTTAGAAATAGTATGATAAGAGGATATTATAAAAAAGAATTAACAGTTCACGTAATGACGGGAGCTATTATTACAAAATACGTGCAAGATACTAAAAAATTAAAAAAACTGCTTAACAAGTCAGATGAGGGGTTTATGGTAATAAAAAACATAAAAACAGCAAGGATGGATGAAAAAACCAAAGAATTAATAATTGAAGACCGCGCACTTGTAGTTAACTCTAAAAATAATTTCCTGGAAGAGTTTGTTTTATCTACGGGATATACAACAATCCCAAGACAATGCGGATTTTCCTAATAGTTTGAGAAATTAAATATATACTAGAAATTTATAAGATATGACACGAGAAGAACAACAACGATTTGATACGTTTAAAAACGAGATTTTACCAAAGAAACTTTATCATGTAATGAAAGATGATAAACATGATTCAGGAGCACCTCTGCAGGAAGTAATCGTAATACAAGCACTGGCAGAAAGCCCAGAGATGTTAAAACTTAAACCTCTTTCTTGGTGGTTAGAAAAATATCTTATGGATGTGCAACCAATATTTTTTATTTATGAACGTGAACTTAAATCTAAATTTTCTAAGGAGTTCTGGGAAGAATATCAATTTGATGCTCTTTTTAGAAATATCTTCAACTCTATAATAAATGGGTGTAATCCCTATACTGTCATTGAGCAGCTATGTATTTCCCAGAAAGATATACAAAAACACATGAAAGAAATTATTGAAAATAAGCCTAGCCATATAATAATACCTAAGCCAAATGAGGAAGTATAAATTTTGCATAATAGAGTTTAACGACATCAAAGAATTTTGTAAGGGGTCTTTTTCTCCGAGTTGGATAACAAAAGAACAATTAGAAGATATAATTATCAAAAAAGAGTGTTTTGATGATAAATCTCCTTTTCATGCTAAAGAAAAAATTCTTTCTAAAATGCATGGAGATACTCTTATTCATATGGAAGAAGAGTATAGTTTTGGTAAATTATCAAAAGATTCACGCGTAAAAATTCAATTTGCACCCGTGAAGCCTCCCGAATCTATTATTGTCAATACAAAATTTAAAGCGGTAGACATAGGTAAACACTATGTGGCAGTTGTAAACTATTCAGATACTGCTATGCCACGTATATGGTTCTTTTATAAAGTTAAAGATATTTTAAATTTTTTACAAATAAGAAAACAGGAATAATGAAAAACGAAAAAATCAATAATATGTTAGCCAATTGGATAGAGTTAACAATAAAAGAACAAACACAACCACATGATGGAGAATGGTTTGATATCCCTGGAATAGGTAGATTTAAAAATCTAAAATTTATTTCCGAACAAACTGATGCTGTTGACAGGAGTATACCTATGACTTTCAAATATGACCAATGGGAAAAAAGTGAGATTGGCGTGTTTATTAGACAGCTTTACGATATAATGAAAATCAACTTTGGCTATGAGTTAGTGCGTTTAATAGACGATGGGCCTTATCGAAATTGTCCTATGATGAAGGTGTATTTAGATAAAACTCATGACCAAAATGTGGGAATATCTATTAAAGAGGGGGATGACAATGTATGGGTAGATGGAGGAGGCGGTAGTAAACACTACGCTGTTGATAAAAAAATTGACGAGGTTGTAATGTGCATTTATTCTGTATTTAAGGATTTGAGAGAGAATTCAGATAAAGAGATTGGCTATATTCCATGTGAACGAACCGTTGCCAAATTGGTAGAAGAACTTGGTGTTACGGAGGCTGAAATTGTAAATATGTGTGCTGAACACGGAATGACTATTCAATCGCAAACACAGCAATTAGACCAGGCAACCATGGACTTCATAAAAGATATTTTTACCGAGGGTATAATAATACACAGTTGGGAAGGTTATCTTGATGGAGGTACATATGAGATAAAAACTAATCAAGGAACATATTGTATCGACTGTAGGCTTCAAACAGAGACAGATGGAGAAATATATGTAGGTTATCCAAAGGATGATAATTCAAATCTTCTCAAAGACTCTGCTCGTATCAAACAAGAATTGTGGAAAGCTATTGAAGAAGGTGAAGATATTAAATTGATAGAGTGTGTAAAAGAATATTTATCTAAAACGAAGAAATAATTAATGATAGCATCATATGATACTATCAAAAATGAAAAATTATGAATGAATACACAATAGAAGATTACGTAAGTCTAATTGAAATGAGACGTTTCGATAAGGTTGGACGTGAACAAATTCAAGAAGTTGCCAAGAAGTTTAGAGAATTGGAGGCAAACCAAGCGGAGGAACCAATGACAATATCTTATCGGGGAGATATTACTAAGTTTTTTCGAAAAACAATGAATGGTAGACACTACAAAAGTAAAGAGTATAAAATATATGAAATTGGATACCCTGGAAAGGAAACTCTTTTGTATCGAGCTGAATATGATTTTGATAAAGAAAGAATAGAAAATTATGCCTCTTTTACTTCTTTTTGTGTATATAGTGATAGCCCACAATTATTCAAAGAAATAGAAGAGAAATTTGGCGTTAAATTTATGGATAAAAAAGTTGAGCCTATTGTTTGTAAATGTGGGAGAAAGAATAGTTTTAAGGCTTCATATAGTATGTATAGTCTTGATTTAACATGTACTTGCGGTAACTCATTTACAGGATATAGCGGATAAAAAATTATGAAAAAAATTAGATGGATTATACAGGAAAACCTTATAGCTGAGAATGACCTTAAACAAATGCAACAAGTTCTCAAAGAAGAAAATGTGGAGTTTGAAGAAATCAAAGTGATACCGTTTTCAGGCGAATTACCTGTCTTTACAGTGGATGATGTTGAAAATATATACTATGGTGCCACTACTCTCATGAATAAGATTTATGAGCTTTATTATAATCCCCTGGGGCTCTTTTATAATCATGAAACATTCTCTATGAAAAATTATATTGAGAAGTGGGGTGAACATATGTTGAGTTCAGGAGCTAAGACAACCACTTTTGGCGAATTTCTCAAAGAAGGACATCCTTACGATTCTCTCTGGTTCATTAGGCCAGATGCAGATGATAAATCATTTGAAGGGCAAGTGAGAGAATTTGGAAGTATTGAAGAGTGGATTGAAGTACTTAATTGTCAAGACATTGTTGAGCTTGGTGAAGATACTAAGATTATTGCAGGTGAACCGTACAATATTAAGCTAGAATGGAGACTATTTATGGTAGAGGGTAAAGTTGTTACAGCTACCCAGTATAGAAAAAATTTTAGACTTAGCAAAAAGCCTGGAGCACCCCAGAATGTTATTGATTTTGCCGAGGCTCGTTGCAAGGAATATATGCCACATGATATATTTGCTATGGATATAGCTCTTTGTGGAGATGGGTATTACATTATTGAATGTGGGTGCATGAATAGTGTTGGCTTTTATCACGCTGATATTAGAAAATATATTAAAGCTATTAATAATTACGTAAAAAACAAAACTATGAGCGAAAGTAAAATTTGCTGTAAAACATTTGAACAACAATTGTTAAATTTATGTGAAGACCATGGATTTAACTGTGCTGATAACGTGTTGAGACTTTATAGACAAACAGAAGGTTTCTTAGAAATAGGGATTCCTCACCATGATAAAACCTCTCATTTTAAAATTAACTTCTGTCCATTTTGTGGTACAAAGATACATAAAGATGTATACGAAGAGATTGGGGAGCGTAGAGAAGAAATTTGGAACAATAGAGACCTTAAGAAGAAACGCATTCCTGTAAATATTTGGGACGACTTTATTGAGGATGGTTATGTTCCAACGGGTAAAACTCAAAACACTTATGCTTATGTAGAAGACTCTGAATTCTCACAAGAGAAAAGAAAAGAATATCTTGAGTTTGTTTTGAAACATATTAATGAGAATATGGATTTAGATGGTGCTACTCGTAAGATGTATTTTTATGACTCTGCTGAAAAGTATCCTGAATTGGCTAAAGTTGAAGGTGCTGTGATGTTTAAGAGGTGGGAAATTAGATTTAATAATTTCTCCCATAAAACATTAGGAAGAGTATTGGAACAGCTGCAGGCGGCAAAATTAGAAATGGATGGAATGCCATTTGATTTTTACTCGGAATCTTAATATTGCAACAAAATCTTTGTTTTTGCGTACATAAAAATACATAAAAATATAAAACATGATAACATTCAATATAGGAACAAAATTCAAAACTCGAATAGCTAAGAGTAATATAAAAGCTAGTGTTATTGTTGAAGTAAGTCATACAGGTGACTGGGAGACCAAGTGTACTGTAAAAGATAAAGAGGGTAATGAATCTGAATATTTGGCAGATGAGCTTATAGGTTTTGGTATTCTAGAAAAAGCAAATGTGATATTTGATGTTATTGGTGATTATTATAATTCACAAGATGAACATGGAAATAAAAAAGTTTTGCATGGTCATGCTCACATAACTAAGAATGTTAGAGGAGGTAAAGAAACTTATAGATTTTGGGATGATTGTAGATATGCTAGCTCTCCCAATGACTCAAACATTTATTTTGAATATGAAGACAGAGAACTTACAGACAAAGAAACTATTGATATTCTATTGGAAGAGATATTATACGGCGCACAGCCAGACTTACAAAGTTCAAGTCTAGTCGGAACATCAGCAAAAGGTATTGATAAAGACCCCAATTATCATAACGGTAGATATTTGATGCCAAATGACAAAGAATATACAATGACATGGTGTCATGGTACAATTAAAATCCGAGAGGGTATAGATGGCGGGCGGTATCCAGGTGCGAAGGAAGTCGGTAAAGAAATTTATTGTGGTGAAATTGATTGGAATAAATATAAAGAGGCGAAGATAAGAATGGGTATTAGGAGAAAAATGTATAGAGGAGCAGCGCTTTTAAAAGAATATCCTCAGATTGAACAAATCATCTATGATGATATCAAAGATTCTGACGCGTTTAAATTGAATAAAGAATTTGATAAAAAATAATTAATTTTAAAAATGTTATTATGCCTGATTTAAAATACAAATCAATAGAAAATTTACCAACTCATATTGTTGAAAAAATAAACGAGATGGACCCAGATACTCTTGTTTGCAATATTTTTGTTAAAGACCTTCTTAAACTTCGCCAGAAGATATGGGATAAATATGAAGAAAGTTGGGACGAGAAAAAAGGAGACTATATGGTGGAGGAGCCGAAAGAAATTGATGAGCTTGCTAATTTTATTCGAACCTTCTTAGAAGAAAACTTTTGGGGTCTTCCTGTTGATTTTGTAATTGAATCTTTGACCAATTTGGGTGACTCACCTAATATTGTTTATGACGACAATGGGCATTTTGCATGCTCGGGGTGCGGATTTCAATCGATTCCAGAGGATTTAGAAAATCCCAGTGATGTTGAGATGTCTTTTTTTATTGAGGCTGATTGTTGGAAAAAAACAATAAGAGAAGCTATCGAATATTATATTAAACCAGAGGAAGAGAAAGAGGAAAGTGAGGAAAAATAATGGATTTAGATAATATAACAGAGGCTAAAGAATATTCAGACTTAGTAAAGCAAGTAGATAAATATTTGATTTTACTTGAAGATTATAATATTAGTGAATTTAGATTTAAACTGAAAAGAAAAGCTACTAATGAAACTGGAAGAAAAAAACAGGAAAATTAGAAGTGGAATATTTAGGAAAAAAACTAATATTTTGTCAATTAATTCAGAAATAAGAAAAAATTTGATAGAGCAATTGAAAACTCATAAAGCGAAACTTGTAAAACATATTGAATCTTTATAAAACATGAGAACAGCTGGAGAAGATTACAAACTTATTGAAACTCAATGTCCTTTTTGTACAACAATTATTGATATTGATAAGGTTATTATTATTACATGTGATGCTTGTCTAGAAAGAGGTTATCCTGACACCAGGGGCGAGTTTATCTATATGGTGATTGGATGCTATGGAGATATTGCCCAATCTTGGAGAATCAATATAAAAGCTTTTCTTGAACCTCTCCAGGCAATAGAGTACGCTAGGAAGTATCAGAGGGTTGCCAATAAAATCGTAGCTTTCTTAAAAGAGATAGATAAGAAGATGGATGAATTTAGAGAAATTGAAAGAGAGATTAAAGGAGACCCAGATGTTCCAGAAAACCTTTGGGTATTATGGGATAAATATTGCTCCAAAGAAGAGGAGTTTAATGGTTGTATTGTTCAACCTGTGAAGCTAAGTAAATGAAATCTGACGACGAAAAACGAATAGAAATTATCAAAGGCGTTATGCAGAAGCAATTTGAGGCAAATCGTCACATTGACGTTATTGAGCATGCAAAAATTATTCGAAAAATTCTTAGGAAAGAATTTCCAAAAATACAGTTTGTTATTAAGTCTAATAGATTCCCAGGGGGAACATCTGTAACTGTACATCATATAGGCGGTGATATATTACACGCTCGTAAAGGAGAAATAAAAAGTATTATAAGAAAATTTTCTGGATTTAAATCTAGTCTAATGGACGACTGTCATAACACTGGATTTAAATATGAAGGAGAAAGATTAATAGGTGCAACTTTTTGTAGTTATAATGGAAGAGCTTAGATGATAAACATTCAAATCACATCAACAAAACAAGGAAGTTGGATTATTCCTAATTTGAGAGAGAGAATTACTCGAATAGTAGCTAATAAAACCAAAATGGATGGCGTTGTAGAATTATAATAAACAATTTATAACATTTGCTCTTATTTTTCGTACTATAAGATATGCATTATATAAACAAAAATGAAGATGTAATTATAACACTGGATGAAAATCAAGTTCCAGAGAGTTATTATCATATACCTGCCCTCTCAACAGGGTATAACTATGCAATTATAAATTTTAACGACCTGTTTACTTTAGCTGAGTGTTTCGCTAAGATGAATGATGTGGATAAGGGCTTGCCAACCATTGGAATGAAAATGGCTGCTTGGATGAAACAAAATAAGAAAAACATCCCTAATATTGGTGGTGCACAGGAATATTATTGGACTGGTCAAAGATTGATAGAAGAAAAATATAGCAAATATGACACACTTGCTTTGTCGTGTTTGTATGGTGGGAATATGAGAGGGTTTAAAATTTTAAAGCCAATTCATCTCACTAAAGAATATATCGTGAGTGCTCATACGAATTGGGATGGAGATAAAATAGACAAGTTTATATCTAATCTTAAAAAGAACGGCTTTATTGAGTGTCCTCACATTAAATAATAAGAAAATTAAAAATTGACATTATGAGATTACTGATTTTGTTCCTATTAGCGTTTATGGTTTTAGCTATTTGTTCTTATAAAAGCAAACAGAAGCCTGTACCTGTGTTATTTAAAAAAGATGTTCCGTATAAAACCCATCAAGATATTGATGAGTACGGAAAAGATTCAATTGATATTACTACAATTGTTGTACTTAAAAATATAGATAATGATGAGATAATTTTTAATTTATTTTACTATAAGTTTAACGATGAAAAAAACGTTATTAAAAGTCTCCACGAGGTAAGATGCCATATTGACAATGGAGAAAGTATAAAATGTATAGAGTATAAAAAGATGAAACTAGAACTTGATGCTTTTACAACTACATATTATAGGCTTAAAGAGATTGAAAACTATAAGTGTGAGTAAACAAGTTTGCAACAAAGCTGTCAGAAAATCGTATACGATAGTATGGAAATAAAAAGTTTAAAAGATAGCCCAGCGTTTACTAAGAGGGATGAAAAATTTTATCCTAAAGAGTATAACAATAGAGTTCCCAAAAAAATTAAGTTTTTGGAAGATGTGACCGTTGTTTTAATAAGAAATAAAACATATACATTTAAAAAAGGTGATGAGCTTGATTATGTTTACACAGAGGAATGTGGTTGTGTAAATATCAATCATGTTTTTGGTTGGAATTCGGTTTACGAGAATTTAAATAAAAATCAATATGAAATTATTGAATGGCACCCCTTCTCATCATATTATGAATTTCTTCTTAAATTAGGAAGAGTAAAAGAAAAAAGCGAAGAACATTGGGATGTTAGCAATCTATACGTATGTATCATTAAAATATTGGGAGAAAAGATATTTAATCAGCGTTTTGATGGTCACATAGAATACACCGACCCAAAAGAATATGACAAAGGTGATGTTTTTGCTTCTTTTCATAAAATGTTTAGACAATGTGACACAGCTCAAAACATATACCGAAGAGACGGTAAAGAGGCCGTTGAATTAAATGGTGAAGTTGATAGTCTATTTCATAGTATTATATGTAATGATACAGTTGAAGTTTTCTATAATATATTTAACGAAGTGGGGGATAAATTAAGGGAAACATTAAAACTGAAAAAAGATTAATTATGGATGTATTGTTAATTATATACGGTGTATTGCTCATTCTTTTATTTTTATGGATATGGACTCGTAATAAATTGGAAAAAAGCAATTGGTTTTCAAAGTTTATGGACAAATTGTTTATACATAAGAAGTGTTACAGAGATTTAACCTCGTTCAGAACATTTGGACTTGTTAAACCTAAAGGCGAAGAGGAGCACTGGATTTCAATAGAGGGCTATAAAAAAGGAGATTTTTTAAAAAACGTGGACGGTAAATATCATAACGCGGTGTTCTGTAGCAAGTGTCGTCACGAGCTTATACATAGCAATTCCTTCACATCATACAACGAAGAAAACGGCGTTGAAAAATATACTTGTAATCATTGCGGACATGACCAATATACTATCTGGGGTATTATTCCTGGTTACATGCATTGTACCGCTGAGGGAAATATTTAAAATTATGGAATTAAGCGGAGGTTATTACACAGTTACAGACGAATCCAAAGATATTCTGGAAGAGCACTCTTTATTTGATAAAGATGGGAATGCAATTCTTGAAAATACTCGCTTAACAAAATGCCTGGATAAGGCAGATGAATTATATGCAGAAGACCAGGAAAAGGAAAACGAGCGAAAGATAGCAAAACTCGCAACTAAATCTAAGTTATATAGATGGGGAAGAACGTTCTTGAAAATTCTCTTGTGGATGGTATATATAATGTTTACACAAAAGGATAGACAAAAATATTATGCTGCACAAAAAAAAGGAATGGCGTGTGTAAACACCACAACTAGACTAAGTTCAATTACATTTGAATTTGACCCCTCTAAGAAACCGCAAGAAAGAGATTATCTCAATTGGAAAGAGTTTAGGAAAGTTCACAGATTTTAACATTTGTTTGTTTCATAAATCTTTCGTAATTTTGTGATATAAATATAACACTACATTAATTATGGGATTATTAAAACCGTATAGAAACATCGAGAGACCAAAAATGGCTCCAGCTCCACAAATCTCAAAGAAAAATATTAAACAAGAAGAGCTTCAAGCGTTAAAATGTAAGAGTTGCTCAGCGCCTCTAAATGCTGATAATAATTGTGACCATTGTGGAACAAGACATGCAGCGACCATTAACGAAAAAGGAAAGCGCATAATTCCCGTTACTCTTCCTGGGGATAGAGCTAAATTTTAAAAACAACTAGACATGAATATAGATACGAAAAAATTTTATGACCTACTAACTCAAGTGAAAGATGGTAAATTATCAGAGATTGAAGCTGGCGAACTTATAGGCATTTTGTTTACAGAAAATGAAAAAAGACGGTTTGAAAAGGAAATGCAAGCTCGAATTGATTTTAAAATGAATGAGTTGCGGGACTCTGTTGGTAATACTGCAATGAGATATTGTGAAGTTGCCTGGAGTACTATGGACCAAAAGTATATTCACTACAAGGAAGCGCTTAAGATGTTCAATGAGTTTGTAGATAAAGAGCGAGATATGCCAACGCCATCAAATGAAATATCTGAGCAGAGCAGAAGAAAAAAACGAGATAAAGCTGTTGATAAATTGGTGAGCATGTTTGCTAAACCTGGTTCTAAGGATTTTCATGTCTTACCTCAACGTATTGCAGGTATTATAGAAGATGCTCAAAGATATTAATACTACCACCCAAAATTAAGATATTTCAAAATTACTTTTTTGTAGTCGGAGCCAAATAGGCTTTCTAATACTAGATAGGGGTCATAGTAATTTTCATTTGCCATATCAAATAGAGGAGAATTATCTTCATTCCCGCTATCCTCACTAAAATCAATAAAATTACCATCTTCATCCGTAAGAGGCTTTATGAGAACAAACATAAAATCTTTAGAGTCTGTTGGTTGGCTGAAATCTATAATTACGTGTACCATATCGTCTGTACTATATTGCTGCCAATCTCTCACGGCATCCATAGCCGCGGAACCGTAAGTAAAACACCAGAGGGAATTACAACCTAATTGTTTAATTGCATAAGGGGAATATACATCAACAATCATTATTTTTCCTTGCTTATGTACTATGGACATATCTTCGCCACTTTCTATCATTTGTTCAACTCTTTGTTTAGTGAACTCTTCACCTCCCAGGAACGATTCTTTATCATCCACAAATTGCCAAAGGTCTTCAATAGTAGTATTTGATTTAAACATTTTTTGCCAAACTTTTTTCTGCAATTCTTCGCTTCTATTTCCAAGTAAACTAAAATGCGTCATAAAGTAATCTAACTTATGTCTGTAGTCATTCATCTCAGTACCACCCCTTGGTGTTCTAATATCATTCTTCATGTTTCTGGTTGCAGCTGACGGGAGGTTTTTAAAAAGCTTTAAGATTGTTTTTCTTTGTTTAAGAGCGTTGATAATACTCCAAACATCAGCAGATGGGTTATACATATCCAGACCAGTTATCGGAAAGATATTTTTATTATAATTTTTCAATTCCCCGTAGAGTTCTTTAATCTCTTTCCATCTATCTATGTGAATAATATCATCTTCTGGCATATCCTTTTCTATGTCAAATTTTTCTTCCTCTCCACCATCTACAAAATATGACATAGATTTCCCCTCTATTGCAGATTGTACCAAGTATGCATAATAAATATCAGATATGATTTTTGTATAGTTATCTCCGCCAGTAATTTTATCTATAATGATTTGTTTTACTTTGGGAGATAATTTTTTAGTATTATAGTAAACTTTATCAGCTAATTGTACATTCTCAAATAAATTGTTTATTTGTTTGCGAATCACCTCTCGTATTAATCTATCAGTTTTCATTTTTGACTGCATACTCATAAATATTATCAAAAAAACATAAATCGGAGCAACAAATATGGTCTTTTTTCGTAAACAATAATATTAAAAATCTTATAAAAATTATTAGAATTATGTGTAACTTTGAAAACAATAGAAAATTAAGTCGATTCGAAGAAGAAGGTTTAAAATCATTTAAAAAACTTGAAAATGATTACTTTGGAGAAAAGGGAACCGAGTCCAGAAAAAAATACGACGAATTTGTCAATAAGCAAATTGAGTTGAAGAAGGTATCAGTAGAAAAGCTTGACGAAGAGAAAGAAACTGAGGAACTTTTAAAAATTTTTAAAAGTGAATTGAAATGTGGATTTTTTAAAATTCAGGAGAGTATGAAGTGTGAAACAGTGGCCTCTCTATTAAAAATTAATATTGGAATAGAAATACTTGAATGTCTTAAAGTGTTTTCTAAGGGGGCTAGAATTAATTTTGAAGAGGTTGCTAAGGAAATTTTGGGCGCCGAGTATGATGACACTCTTAAAGTTGCCGCTATAAATATGATACAATTCGGTGTTAAACAACTTAGTAAACAATAAAATTGCAACATATACCTTGCATTTTCGTAAACATTAATATGAAAAATATAAAGAAAAAGAAAAAATTACCTATAAAAAAACTTAAGCAAATCGGTGTACGAATGGCAATTCTTGGAATTATTTCTATAGTGGCAGGTTTTGTATGGCTTATTATTAGAGATAAAGCGGCTGGTGAAAAAACAGATATTAATTCAATATTGCCTTTGTGTGGTTTTATAGGTTTTTTCCTGTTTTATATTGTAGGGGCTATCTTTATGACTAGAGCGTCTACGGGAGAAAGAAAAATAAAAAGCGTTAAGGAGATGCGAAAAAGACATGCTTACGACATGGCCATTAAAGCTTTGGCAGTTGACAATATTAAGACTGCAATTTTCATTCACGATAAATGTTTGATAAACTCCCCTGCTAAAAATTTTATTCTTGGAGTTATTCTTGGGAAACAAACCGAGAGTAAGAATTTAGAACGTGCAAAAAGAGGAATATCAATAATTAAAGATTATAGACCATTTTAATATGAGCAAGAAAAGAAAAATATGGCTTTGGGTTTTAGCTCTTACCGCAGTAGTTTATGGAAGAGTATAAAGACTGTGATTTGCAGTGGGATGGTGAGGAAACTCCTGCTCACAATCAAATAAGAAGCAATCCTGAGTAAAATGAATTACGAAGAATTAAAAGAAATAAACTTTGGTAAACCCTCCAGAAAGCTCCTAGAAAAGGCGCTGTTAGAATGTGAGGGTATTATTACCTTTTATCGAGAACAACTCGCTAAGGACAAGAAACCATACTGGAGAGGAAAGATTGGTCACCAGTGCAAACAAAGACTGGTTATACTTGAACGTATTAAAGAAAATAATGATGAAAAATAAAAATGAAGTACCTGAATTTGTAAATATTGATGGTGTAATTATTAAGTTTGATACTATTGTTTCTGTAAGTAAAATTTCTATGGGAACGGATATAGTTTTCTCTTTTCTTTGCAGGCCTCGTAGTTGGTACACTTTTGATATTTCACTTAATACTGGCAAGACAAAAACATTTTCAAAATCTTTTAGTCTTCGGTATTTTGGAAATAAAGCTAAAGACCCCAGAGAGCAAAAAAAAGCTCATCATAAAATAACAGAATTGAGGAATACTATATCGGTAGCTCTAAGTTTTAGAGAAAAAGCACTCTTCAAGAAACAATCAGAGGGTAGAATGGAGAGAAGTGGACAAACTGAACCAGTAGTTTTCACAATTGTTACAAAATCCGACGACCCAATAGAGCAAATTTTAGAGTTGTTTAGACCATTAAATTTTCACACTCAAAAAGAAATACTAAATAGATTACTCGAATTTTAAAAACCTTGCAACATTTAATTTGATTTTTCGTATGATATAGTATGGAAAGAATGAAGAAAATAGATACAGCCTATGACGAAGTATTAAAGTCAAATTATGACTTGTACAAAGTTAAACTATCAGACCTAAAGGAGATAGCCAAGTCATGGTATGAGGGTTTTGACCTCAAAGAATTTGATAAAAGGTGTGACCATCAAGTAGGAATTGAAAATGATGCAGAAAAACATTCTTTTATTCAAGCAGCTGGTGTTACTTCAAACTATTTTTTCGCATACAAAGAAGATGATAAACATTATTTGATGGATGGTTATAATAGACTTTTTACTGAATACGGTGAAAAGAATTTAGACGCTATCGTATATATAAAAATACTTACAACTCCCCTTAAAGACCATGAGCTTATGAAAGCTATGGTTTACCTAAATGCATGGAAGTTATATAATTCTGGTCACTCTTATGGTGGTTTTAAAATTGATAATTTTTTAGATAGAGGATTTAGATTGTTTATGAAATCTAAATTTGATATTACATTTGACTCTAATGGGGAATATCGCACTAGAACTAGAGAAGAATCTGATTTTTACGCTATTGATTATTATTTCCACGGAGAGTATGAAACTTGTGCCGATTTTAAATACCCTGTATACGCGGTTGTCCAACTTTTGGGTCATGAAAGAATAGTTGATGACATCAAAGAACTTCTTAAGTCAAATGATTACATGAAACAACCATTTCCTCATTATCAAACATTTTTTTATGGATTCATGATGTTCTTATCGAGAGAGAGACTTAGGGGCAATATGACCAAACAAACTTTGGAGATGTATATTGAAAGGCTCAAGGAAGATAAAAAGTTTTTCAAAAAACTGCAGGGTATGTCATGGACGGACCCTACCAGAAAAAATATATTTAAGTTCTTTGAAAAAGTTGAAGAAGAGCTTAAAGAGAAAACTAAGATTATAATTTGCAACAAATAATATACTTATTCGTACTAAACAATATGAGAAAGATATTTAAGGAAATTAAAATGTTTTTATTGATGCTAGTCTTAATTTTGATTATGGTTGTGTCATTAATTTTAATACAATGGAAAGCTACCAAAGATATCTGGAGTGTTTTTAAAGGTTATTGGAAAATGACTGTTGGAAATTTTCTGTGGAGATTGAAGATGAAAAAAGCTAAGAAGAAAATGAAATTAATACATATTGATATAGATGGAGTTCTCTCTGAACACGAGAGCGCTTGGAATATATAAAAACAAATAATTATGACAACAGCTTTAATGATAATGTCGATTTTTGCCATTGTAATGGAGCCCAGTCTGGGATATGAAGGATTGTGTGAGTAATTAAATTATTATAAACCTTATAAATTTAGATTATGTTAGATTTTTTAGAGTTTTTAGCAACAACAGGAGCAATAATATGGTTAAGTATATTGCTGTTTGTTATTATGACAATATTAGTAGAAAGAGAAGTTTTCGCATGGGCAACTTTCCTATTTATCGTAAGTGGCGTCTATTGGATTTGGAATTTCGGAGAATCAATCTGGGTTTATGTTCAGGAATACCCCCTTCATATTGTTGGAATCTTTGTCGCCTATGTGGTTTTGGGAGTGATTTGGTCATTTCTCAAATGGAATTCATATATTAAGAAAATCTTTCGTTATGTAAAGAAAGCCAAGGAGGATACAGAAAAAAAATTCAAAGTTGGTGTTTTACTTATTGAGAAAAATGAAGAAAATAATGAACACTGGGAATTCTTTAAAAAATTATTGTCAAACAAAGATGTTTCGACTTATAATGTGCACAGTTTGAAAAGTGCTTTACAAGAAGCTAAGCCTAAGACAGCTGATATGAAGTCAACAATTATCTCTTGGATAGGATACTGGCCAATATCATTAATTGGCACTTTGCTAAATGACCCTATAAGACGACTTTTTAACTGGGTGTACAGTTTAGTATCTAGTCTTTACGACAAGATGTCTGCCAAAACATTTGAAGAAATATAGAATCAAAATAAAAAACAGAAACAATATCTCCAGAAATTTTCCGTAAACAATATTATGAAAGAAAAGAGCTGTTAATGAAAGAAAAAAATTTAAAAAAATATACAATGGAATTTAAAAATTTAGGAGATTGGTGTAAGTGGTTAGAAAAAAATTTCTCACCCGAAACAATGATTCCAACACTGCCTGTAATTATCAGGTTGGATGGTAATAATTTTTCCTCTTGGACTAAGGGGCTTGAAAAACCTTTTGATAACGGTCTAACAGAATTAATGATTGATACCACTACGTTTCTTGTTAAGGAGACTGGGGCTATCATTGGATATACCCAAAGTGATGAAATAACTCTTATTCTTTATTCAGCTGACAGAAAAAGCGACATTTACCACAAAGGTAAAAAACAAAAAATATTATCTAAGTTAACAGCTAAATGCGTTACATATTTTAACCAAAATAGACCAATGTGGCTTCCTGAACACGATAAACTTGCCAATTTTGATTGCAGGATTTATCAAACTCCTACCCTTCATGATGCAACACTTCAATTGTTATGGCGTGAGAATGATGCAACGAAAAATAGCATTTCTTCTCTGGCAAGAAGTATGTTCTCTCACGAATCACTAAAAAAACTAAGCGGTAGTCAAAGACAAGAAAAGATGATGGAGGAGAAAGGTGTAAATTGGAATAATCTTGATGTATGTCATAAACGAGGTAGTTATGTAAAGAGAATCAAGACTTCAAAACCATTTACGGTTGAGGAACTGTCTACTTTACCTCTAAAGCACCAGGCACATAAAAATCCTAATTTGATTATTGAAAGAAGTATTATTAAGAAAGTTGAATATCCTATTTTTACTAAAATAAAGAATAAGGTGGAAGTAATCTTTTTTGATGAAGAACCAAAAGAAGAAACTATTATTGGTAAGTGGACTGCCTGGGTTGAAAAGAGAGAAAAGGATAGAAAATTTACTTGTCCAGGTTGTGATAAAACATTACAGTTTCATTTTGACGCAGACAAGAAACAATTTACTTGTGAACATTGTAACTATCTTTGGAAAGGAGATGAGTAATGAGATTTAAAACAAATTTTCACGTACCAACCAAAGATTTTAAAGAGATGGATTATCTTCCTCTTTGGGTTACAATGCCTGATGCTGATAAACTATTGCATATTAAAAGTATTGAGTATAAAGTTCAGATTCCTGACTTCATGTTTGATGAACTTAAAGATAGCGAACCTAGGTTTAAAACTAAATATGATGTAAATAATCGTAATGTTAGCGGACTTTTCTCACATAGAGACCTTACTCGGAAGTTTAAAAAAACGCAGACCTCTATTAATTTAGAAGTGCTTAAGGATTATATCTACGGGTTAACTGCTATTTTATATAACAAATACTCTCTGGAGACACAAAGCAAAAAAAAGAAAATATTTATTAAATTTAATAACAGTAACCACCATGGTACAAATGGTGTGAATAACGCGTATAGAGGATTAATCGTATCGCAGTCATTCTCCTATTTTACTGGTTACGAGGTTTTGGTTAAAAAAAGCACACTGACGGATTTGACGCCGAAAGTGACAAAACAATATATTACACAAATTTTCTACGCAGGTGAGGGTGCTACTATGCGTAAAAGAGATACAGGTTTTAAAGAACAAGAGGAATTATCTTTAGACTTGACAGCACTTAATCAATCTGTTGAATCTTTTGAAGAAGAATTTTCTATCATAGACTGGACGGAGGAACGAGAAGAATTTTGCAAGAAAATACAAGACTCATTTATAAATCTAGGAGAAGAGCTCTCAATGTTTTTGAACGATATTACCGAGGATAAATTTATGGCTCTTATGCAGTCCAATACATTAAAAATGTTAACTCAGGGAAAAGAATAACATGGCTCGCAAAACAAAATCATTAAACTTACTTCCTCAACTCTATCGAAAAAGGTTTCGATTGGATATGCCAATGAGGATAGAGGAAAATGTGGAAGCTTGGAAAAAAGCGAGAGAAGAAAATTGGAAAAAAATAAAATTATGGACAAAGTAATAATAACAACAGAATTTGTTCTGAAAGTGGCAAAATTTATAGGCACTGCAAAGAACTACGCCAAATTGGTAAATCAATCTTTAAGTTTGGGTATGTTTATAACAACCGATGAAAATGGGAAGAGGATGTATCCTAAACCTCTTATATGTAGAGATTGTGCTGATATAAGCGAAGATGGTAAATGTCCAAATAATGACTATAAACCATGTGATTATGACCACTACGCAGAGTACGATAAAGCGAAAGCGCGTGTGTTATTCGAGGGCTGGGATTTACAAGAAGAAAATTTTATTTCCAGTACAAAGACAACCTTATTTATACTCTATAATAAAGATACTCATCGTGCTATATATCACTACAGGGGTGAGGATAAAAAGTCTTGTTCGTGGATTTTAGACGGTGCAAATTCAAAAACAATTGAAGACCTTGCTAAACAAACATTTTTAGTGCCCACAGATAATTTTATAAGTAAAATTTAACATGTAAAGAAACAAAGTAATGCATAAAGATATAAAGAATTTTACGATTGATGTGGCTAAGGCTACTAAGAAAATAATAGTCGTTAAAGTTATTTTGAATGACGAGAGAGAGTTTTTTATAAAAGAAACTAATCCTTATTCTGTTAATGGCGGGATTTATTTTACGCCATCTGCTAGCAACGCTTCAAATTATAAATCAGTCAGCGAATTTAAGGTTGCCTGGTGTATTATATCTAAATATTTCTCAGAAAATTTCACCGAGAAAGACATTAAAGAATTTAGATGTTTAGATATTCAAAATTTTAAGAGTAGTAAAATAAAATTTGAAAGAATAGACTGGGTACCCTTAAACAATAGAACAAACGTTATTGTTTTTAAGGGAAGAGTTCCACTAAAAACCTTAGAGTTTCCATGGAAAGAATTTAGAGCTCTTATGGACTGTGGAATCAATAATTCGTGTTATCTGCACAATGAGAATGATGAATGGATGCATCCAAAAAATGAAACCGAGTATAATAAGGTGACAAATATTAGGTGTCTTAAGAGAGGGTTTACCTATATTTTTCATTCTATTTTTGAATATAGAAATTCCCCTTTACCATCTTGTTATAAGCACATAAACAAGCAAAGATTTTTGTTTCACAATGAGAGAATACATGATATTGTTCTTGCTTATAAAATGGACAGTTGCGAAACATTTAAACTAGTTATAAAACAAGAGGATAAATAGTTGTGCAACATTTACATCATAAATTCGTATATAGAAATATGAAGGAAGAACTTTTAAAATTAACACCTTAGCGAGCTTTCTAACTGAAATGGGATATCAATGTTGTTGGGACGACCCAGAGGGAACAGCCGTAGCTCTCAACCTATACGAATCAGATTTAAAAAAATAAAAGGATGTGTATACTTAAAACGAAGACGAAGAAAAAAGCAAAGAAGCGGCTGGCTAACTGGAAATTAATTAGGAAAGTTAAAGTCTGGAAGCAAACTGAAAAGGACGCGGCCAGGAAAAAACTTTTAGAGCGATATGATATTCCTGAGATTATAAATGATAAATTTTATGCTTATCGAGGTGACGATGAATGCTATCCATACATTGACGAGGAGGGACATTCCATAGATTATCATGTTGGAGACATAATACCTTTTACAAGAAGGGGAGATATTGTATTTTTTTATGAAATAACAGGTAGCAGGAGAAAACATGGAGACTATGGCTTTTCCGACTACGCCACATTTTATGATTTGAAATGTAATCATTTTAAAAAAA
>Ga0075116_10000010_pt1 | contig 103139 bp, 134 predicted proteins | sample AntAceMetag02UKC_FD_69786 | JGI IMG/M metagenome (GOLD analysis project Ga0075116, IMG submission 69786) | Saline lake microbial communities from Ace Lake, Antarctica- Antarctic Ace Lake Metagenome 02UKC | ecosystem: Environmental > Aquatic > Non-marine Saline and Alkaline > Saline | place...
ATAGACAGAACCATCTCACGACGTTCTTGACCAGGAATAACTTCCCTGATGTTACTACGGCCTTCATCATATAAATATCTGAGGTACGATGCCTCTGTAAACAGGACTTTTTTATCAAGCCTCCAGGAAGTATCAACCAAGAATTCTTTAGTGTCGTCAAGAGGGATACCATAATGGCATTTGAGAATGACCCGTTGTACAGGGTACAACTCCATCTCAACACCCCAAGCAGATTCAGCAAAATCAATAATGTCAGCAGCTTTACCTACGTTACCGTTCCCAGACTTACCAGCGGATCGTCCGACCCCTAGTGCAATATTTCCTAAGCCAGTACTCACATAAAACTCCTTTTAGTTTGCATTTTTCATGCGGTTCTTGGCTTCATTCTCAAACTGGTCACTATCAAGAATCTTGGCAACTTTAGCAAAGATCGTTTCTGTCATTTCAGGTACGATACCTGATGATTCCATAGCGTCCTTGAACATCTCAAATATATATCCGAACAATGCCTTTGTACCTAATGATTTAAGATCAACATCTTTCGTTGTAATCTGATCTTTTCTTTTCAACCAAGTGTCTACTACCGTTTTCAGAGCATTGATTCGACGAGTGGAGATGTTACTAGTTTCTGCTCCTTGTCGTTCAGCCTCTTGTCTCTCAAATCCGATACTTGCTGCTTCTTCTGCTAAAGCCATCATAACATAATGAAGTAAGTCCGTAGATTCAGGAGCTTTTCGAGCAGTTTCAATAATTGGATCACGGTCCATTATATCCTGCTTTTGTTTCAAAAGCTCTGCAACGGCATCGTTGACAGGTTCCAATTCCACAACCCCATCGTTCAAACGACGGCCAAGCTTAGACATTGTAACGATAGGGTCACCTTTTTTAGTCATTTGTATATCATCGTTATCAGCAAGTTCATAAGGTTTCCGGTATCGAATATGTCCGAATTCATCCCGGACTTGGATAGTAACGGCATCTTTTGGCACCATAGCTAAAAGCCGTTCACGTTCAGTTTGGTGTTTTGATTTTCTTGGCATAGAAATCCTTACTTTAACATTGAATCTAAAATACTCTTTGCTTTCTGGAGCTGCTTTTTCCCAGCCTTATCGACATGGTAAGCATCAGGGTAGTTTATCAAATTATTAACTTTACTTAGAGCCTTCTGGATAGTTTCCCGTGGAACTTCGTGACCACCCATAGCATGAGAAGACACTGCATAGATCGGGTCACTCCCAGAAGAATGCCACTGACCAAGAAGCTCACCAAGTCTTTTGTCCACCTTGATAGGCTGCTTGGGATCTTTTTTACCACCTTCAGCAGGCTTTTCATCCTTCTTAGAGGAATCCTCTTTTGGAGCTTCCGTTTTGCTTTTACCACCAGGCTTTTTAACGTGATGTTTGGATTTGTCAGCTTTTGGATGCTCGTGGAGATACTTTTTCAAAGCGTCAGGAGATTTGTGCTCCATAGCTTCCTTGATGACTGGGATCAGATGAACTCTCGTTTTAGGATATTCTGCAGCCACTTTCTTCAAGGCTTCGATCATAGAGGCTTGTTTACCACCATCACCTTCTTCATCATCTGTGATTGCTCCGAGTATCTTCATGAAGTCGGCTGGTGACATACCTTTCATCCGTTCCTTGGTTTCAGGTTTAGCCTTCGACAGGAAACGACGCATCAATTCAGCATCACTTACAGTCTGTCCTTTTGTGGGTTTCTTTTTCTTGAAAGACTTAACTTCATCTGCATCATCATCAACGAGATCATTCTTCGTCAATATCGTCTGGACCTTTTTGTTGTACTTAGACTTGGCAGGAGCCTTCTTGTCAGCAGGCTTCTTGTCTTTCCCTTTAGATTGCCCTACTCCAGTCACCTCCAACAAATACTTAGTGAAGGCAGCTCCTTCGGGATTTGCTAAATAGGTCTTCCCACCACTATTGATTAAAAACAAGCTCTTTTTTAAATTGTCTGGGACTTTAAAATCATCAACCACACCAGAACCCACATCCACAGAATGAATTGTCCCATCCTTAATAGCTTGTTTAACATCCGAGGGTAGTTTAGATACAGACATTTTTTTATCTACACCAGCAAACTCGTGGGGGGCTTTATCGTACTTTAGGTCACGACCTTTCCCTTCCCATAATTTACCACCTACGGAACCACCACTAGGCTTCTTTTCATCCTTCTTAGGCTTATCAGCAGGCTTCTTGTCATCTTTTTTCTTTTGATCTTTAGGGTCAATGAAAAAGAATTTATTAGGGTTTTTCAAAAACTCTTTCATGTTTTCTTGAAACCAGTATTCATTTATAGGTTCATCCGTAAAATACTTAACAGTCTTATCTATCTTAGCTTGAGGAACATCAACACCAGGATACACTTGATTCTTAATATGGTCTGTAATCAACTTCTTAGCCTGAGATTTACCCTCAGTTGTGAATTCCAAACTATCAATAGAATCAGGAGTCAATTTCTTTGGGGCTGGCTTCTTATCATCTTTCTTGGACTTGGCTGGAGTCTTCTCAGCAGGCTTCTTCTCATCTTTCTTTGGTGCAGGTTTAGCATTACCAGAAGGACTGACAGATTTCTCCATTTTCGTGAGAGCGGGTATCAAGTCATCTACGAAAAGCTCGTAGTCATTGGAAACTGTCCGATCTTTCATGTTATGTTCGGAATCGAACCCAGGTTTGTCCATTTTCTTCTTGGCAGCATCTCTTTTCTTGACGACATGCTTCATAACTTTCTGGACTTGCCCGAAGGAAACACTCCCTTCAAGAACCTCGGTGATGAAGCCTGAAAGAACTTTGTCCTTTGCATAACGCCTTCTCACCTGTTGAAATACACCCCCTACTTCATGCTGAACTTTCGGTGAAACTTTATCAGTACGTTTTGGTTTTGCCCCTGAGCTTTCTTCAGAAGGCTTTTCATCTTTCGGTCCCTCCACTTTTTCAGAAGAACCAGAACCACCAGGCTTTTGAACATGATGTTTGGCTTTGTCAGCCTTGGGATGTTCATGAAGGTATTTCTTCAAAGCATCAGGAGATTTATGCTCCATTGCTTCTTTAATAATAGGCATAAGGTCAGCCCGAGTTTCAGGGTTATCATGGGCTACTTTAATCAATTTTCCTAACAGGGTCATCATGAACTCCTTAGTCAATATCTACAGGGCCAGGAGCTGGACTACCTAAAGCCATCTCTCCATCTGTAGGGGTTATCGTTGTCAAATTCTCCACTATTCCGTAATGATGCACATTAAAATCAATAACGTGAGCTGTCCCAATATCGAACCAGATACTGACTGTAGCACTACCATCATTAATAGCCGTAAAGCCTGTTAAGTTGGTAATAGCTGCTGCAATATTAGCAGCTGTCAGGATAGCTGTAGCACCAATGGCATAATCTACACCACTGATAACAGCAAAATCACCAAGGATAATCTCAACACGCCCACCAGAGAAATCATTATTAGCTACCAGTAGAGAAGCTGTCTCAGGCTGAATCCCAGCAATACCTTCTACCAACAAACCATTGGTGATCTTGTTCCCGGTCTTAATCTGACCAAACAACACAGATCGATGTGTCGGGCGTAGTCCTGTTAGGACTCGGAAAGGTCTTCCTGAATATGTACGTGGTACAAAAGCCATAATAGCCTCCTTACATTGGAAATTCCTGACTCTCCAGGAAATCTACGATTTGGTCCCCATACTCAGGGGAGGGGTCCATCACAATCATAACAGGGAGTCTGGTATGTTTCACCGGCAATTTTTCCCCGTTATCAAAAATAGCCATACCTTTTAGATTAGCAAAACCGTTTGGTTCCAGTTGTTCTTCAATGTCACCAGCTTCCACTGGACGGGATTGCGTCATGTTGAATTTCATTTCAGCTTTTTCAATCTGAACCAGTTTACCACCGGCTTTCTTTTCCAGTTTCTGTAGATAACTTTTAATAACACCAGCAGCCAGAATTACAGAAATAATCTCACCGGCATCCTTGACGACTAAATCATATTTCCCCTGTAACTTGACCGGTAGTTTTTCAACGGTCGGGGTATAAACCCCGTGCATCCGTTGGATATCTAAAATGAAAGCCAGCCTATCGGACGTACTCAAATTCCAAGTCCCAAGTTCCAAAGAGTCAATCTTAGCACCCTTAAAAAAAGCCAAGATGTCTACAGATGCATGGAAACCCTGTTTTAACAAAGGAACCAAATACTCCCGTGTCTCTGGATAGTCATTGGCCACCCGAATCAGTTTTTCCAATAAAATAGACATTAGTCTATCTCCATACCACCGAACAACACGTTTCCGAGTTCTTCTGGGGAAACATCAGGGTTCATACCAACACTCATCTGACCTTGAAGGTTGTACTCATCAGGATCAAATAAAGCAGCAGTTTTCTCTGAGTCCCCGGCGTTAGCCAACTTGATATTAGCTTTCTGACGGGAAATCAATTTATCATTATCAGATTTTTCAAAAGCAACCAATCGTTTGTTGTACTGTTGGCAAACTTCATTATCATTGGCATTAACACATCCTGCACACCGATCCATAGCCTTTACTATCTTGAGGCCGTTGGCTCGATGCTTCAAAGCACCTCTCTCACAACCAGTTGTACCAGAAGGACTTGCATACGCTTCGGCATCCACATACATGAATCCAGCCAAACCTTCATGAGCACTCCGAACTTCTTTCAAGAGGCTTGATGCAGCTTTCAACAATGGTTTCGAGAACTTACCAGCCAACATACCGTCAAGCATCTTGCCTGCTAGGGCTTCGTTCATCTGTTGTTTAGCCCACTTCAACATCCCAAGAATCTCACCAGTCTTAATGTTTTCTTCACCGGCAACTTTCATAACTCTAGCCAAGAACGGATCGATAGGCTTGGTGGTCTTATGATGTAAGGCTTGTTTCTGGACAGCCCCTGCATATTTCTTGGTCTCTTTAGCTTCCAGAATTACTTCTCGAAGCTCAGAGGCTTTTTTGATAGCCTGAGCAGTAATCTTTTGCAGTTCAACTACCGGCTTATCTAAAGCAGCAATCTTTTGAACTTCTGCTTTTGTCAGAGCACCTGACTTAGCCTTCTTGGCCAAGTAAACCATGAATTTCTTTTTGTTGCCTGCTTCCAGAGCTGCTTGACGACTCTCCAAGCTATCCAAGACAACCTGACGTTGCATCTGAGCATCTTTAGGCAAATGGGAACCAACACCCTCATATACTGCCTGATGTTGTGTGACTACCATAATCTTAGAGGCTGCTTTCAACATACCAACTGCGGATAAACCACTGGCATGAATCCTCAGAGCATCATTGTGTGAGAGCTGTTCAGCTTTAACCCATTTAGCTATCTTGAGCAGGGCTTGTTTATTCTTAGCTTCAACAACTTTTTCCTCAGCAGTTTTCAGAACTACAACTGCGGGCTTATCGGCCAATGCTTTTTTAACTTGAGCATCAGAGGCCACAGGGGCTGTATGAACAGGCTTATAGGTTTCAGCAGGCTCTTGTTTAATAGATCCAGTCAGAAAAGCATTTCGGATAACAGTTTTTGGATTACCGGCTGCCACTTTATAACCAGCAGAAATCAACCGAGGTCTGTAATAAGCAAAGGCTTCATCCCAAGGAACAGTAGCAACCATAGTTTTACCAGACTTGGCAGCCACTAGAGGGTCATCTGTAATGACATACAGAGCAGTCTTGGCTACTTTCTTCAGTTGTTTTGTCCACTTACCGTGCTTCAAGCCAGGAAATACATCGGCCCGTATGAAAACTTTACCTGCCAAGCCCATATCAGCTTGAAGGTATTTAATAGCTTTTTTGGTTGTTTCAACTCCAGCCACTTTGACGAGTTCCGCAGCAATTTCTTTAATGTTATGCCCGTAATGAACTCGACGAGATGCCCGCATCATGGCAATTTTAACGTCTGATGCTGCTTTAGCTGTTGAAACATTTGGTATCCCAGCTTCGTCTGTGTTGGGAACTAAGAACATACCATCTGTAGACTGACCACCACCCCATTGAGTATCAAGATCAGGAATGATATGAGGAGTATGAGGAAGTCTATCAACATCTTGAGGTTGGTCTGGGTCAAGCCAATTCAAATTGGTCAAAGAAGCCAGTTTTTCTTCTTCGTTCATACCACTCAGGATGATGTCTTCTTCATCAAAGCCGTCTGCTTCTTCAAGAATGATGTCATCCAACATAGGACCGTCATCGGTTTCCATCAAAGATGCCAAACCTAAAGGCTCCTCAGTATTGGTAACTATCCCATCCGGGAGTCCTGACAAACCTTTGGTCTCTGGTAAACGAGCTGCTTCTTCAACACCTTTATTCATTTCAAGGTCGAAGGAGAACCCATCCAGACCACCATTAGAGCCGTCTGTGAAAGTAAATTCATCAGCCGGCATCCCTGATGCTCCTGCTTTTTCGATTTTTAATAGTTCATCTGCCCAACTGTTGTTGTTATCACTCACTATATCCTCCTCTGGATGTATGCTGAGGCCATCCGGTTAATACTTGACAAATGAGTTGCCCCATTATCATCGGCTTTCTCACCATCACCAAAATCTTCTTGTTCATCGGTTTCTGCCCAGTCTTCAGGATTCTTCTTGATATCCTCGACATCTTCCATAATCTCTGTTACATCTTGTCGTTCCCTTGGATCTTGTGTTGCTTGGGAAGGATTCCAATGAGGGGCGTTTATCTCATCGTACAACGTATCAGAGATAGCACTCAGAGCTTCGGAGCAATTCATAAACTGCCGTCGAAGATCCGTTACTCGTTGAATATAACCCCGTCCACCCATGTTACCATCAGGGCTTACTTGAGCTGATTTAATTTTCGTGAAGGTATTGTATGCAGACTGGACATGACCCAATCCGACAAGGACAGACCGAAGGGATTTTGCCAATGGTTCTAGGTGTTTAGGGTTGTATTTAAAATTGTCGTCCATCTCACGTTCAGACGGCCCATTTAAACCCCAGCCCCATTGTTTCTCATCTCCACCTTTGTCTTTAATGAAACGAACTTCACCCGCTAAACGAGTCATCTTTCGTTTCATAAGGTACCGAGAAGCTAATTTATCGGCCTGATTCATATCAACTACCTCCATCTGATGTTTCCTATAATGAAAATATCAGACTTTTTACTAATCTATGAGGTCATTAACCTCGGATATTGTGTCCACAACAGGAACTCCACCCAACTCCAACCATGATTCTGCAATGCCGTAAGCAAGCTGCCGTTCCCATCTACCAGAGAACATTTTCTTCATCTGTCGGTCAAGAACCGAACGTACTAACATACCGTTTCCTTGTTTAGCACTATTCTTCATGGCCACGAGAGTACTCATCACCCGAGGGAACTTAGCTGCTACTTTTTTAGCTTCGTCTGATTCCACCCAAATATTGCCCATCACACCAGGCATTTTACGCCCCAGAGCCAGGGTAAAAGTACTCCCTTTATAAAACATCATTACATAAGGATCAGCCACAGGCCGAACCTTTCGGATCTTGCATCCCACCTTATCAAAATACGCAAGGTTTTCAGCTACTTGAAGTCGTGCTTCTTCCCAAGGGATTGGAACAGTCCAAGGGCTTGGTTTCGGGAGCTTATCAGCATCCACCCTGGCAACGATTCCTTTGGCCAGTTGGTATCGAGCTGCTACCCTGTCAATACTACTTGAAAGTGCCATAATAAACTCCTTAAATCTTCAACGGGGAACCAGTGTCATTGAACAATCTCTCAATGACAAAATCATCACCATTCTTTTTAAACGACCACAGGTCCTGAGTGGATTTATGAACCAACTCATCAGGAGCAGAAGCCTGCACGAACATATTGGAAATATCTCCGAGATCACTGACGACCATTCGGAAATTCTTTGCCATCTTTGTCTTGGTGCCAGCTAAACGAAGATGTTCGGCCATGATCGAACGGAAATTACCGTCGTCCCAGAGAACGAATACACGGTCTTCGTGACTGGTCATCTTGCCCATTGCTGTCTTAACCAAGATTACAGAACCTTCAACATCTGTCGGAGGAACATCATCATAAGTCAGGAGTGATCCAATGTTGGATTCAAACCGAACCCGTGTCCCAGCAGTTACCGGTAAAGGGAGAGCGTGAGCCAATCGGCCTGCCTCAGTCAACTCTCTAATAGAAGTTGCTTGTTTACCAAACAAGGTTTTCCCCTGTAGGTGAAGATCAAGGGATGAAGAATCTCCTACAAAAGCACCCTGCATATTTTTCCAAAAATCACTCATAAACTTTCTCCTTATGCTTTCACTACACGAGTCAGGGACCAATCAAAGTTCCGAGCCCCTGCATCAGCAGTAGCAAACTCAGCAATAAAACTTCCTGTGTTCTTCGTTGTCACCCCATTAGATACCAATGGGGTAGTAATCATATCTATTGTCACAACATAATCAGTGTCTGGTTGGAGATAAGGTAGTGTCACCGTTTCCGTAGTAGCTAACCCTGCCAATGTATCTGTACCTATCAGGATAGGTTCTGTAACAGTTGCCGTAGCATCAATAGCCAGACTTGTATAAGAACCATTGATAACTGCTTGAGATGTGTCTCGAACAGCAAGTGCTCCAAGATAAGAACCGAGGAAACGGCCTTCTTGAGTTCCACGGAATGTAACCAGGAATCCACCTGTACATCCGATCACTTCTAAAGCACCTTTGTTGGTCAATGTAGATAACAAGGAAGCTACTTTAGAGCCTGAAAATACATAAGAACCGCTGTCTATAGGTTCGTCCCCGATATCAGTATAGTCTGCTTGGACAGAAGAACCGTCGACAACCCCGTTCATAGTAAACGAAGCACATGTTGTAATCGAAATTTTGGTGCTGCCTCCAGCACAATCCTTCATAGAACCACCATCCATTACAATGTGATTCACTAAGTTGGCTCTTAAAGCCAGTGCCGTGCCAGTAGTTTCCCACTGACAATCCTTTAAGATAATCCCATTAAGCCCAACGGTTGATGCATCATTACCGATAAGATCTACACCCGGGACTCCTGCAACAATACTGATGATCCGAAGGCTGTCCAAAACGACTCTGGTTGGGATAGTTGTGGATTCCACGACTGTAAAAGCAGGTGCAACCCCACCACCGTTCCCGACAACTACTCGACCCAATGCCTTGATAGTGACGTTAGGTACATCCAATGTTACGGTAGCTGCTTCAGCATAAGTACCAGGGAACACTAAAATCAAATGTTCTGTGCCAGATGAAGCTCGAATAGCAGCCATAGCTGCTGTAATAGTAGTGTATGTAGCCCCCACACCGGCTGAACCGACAATATAAACATCATCAATAGCAATACTGGCTATCTGGTCAAGATTGATTCCTGTAGGGGCACTGGGGTCGAAGAAACGGAGTTTTCCAGTAACAGCCTCAGCCTGAATCAGCCTTGTGCCGGTATCCGCCGGAGCAATCTGTAAACTATCAGTTTTGAATGCCATTATAATATCTCCTATGAAACAAACACATCGTAACCAACCGATGCTGATTGACCGGTAGGTACGGTATATCCAAGTTGAACTGTGAACCCTGCCTTAGTTTTGCTCGTTAGAGCTGCTGCAAAGAAACCTTCTTCAGACAAGATAACGTGGTAATCGTCTGTAGTCATCAATGAACTAAACGTCACCGTCTCCACCCCAGCATCAGCCGGGAGAAATACTAAAGTCCCAGAAGTAACACCAGCTTGCTGAGTTTTCACCAAGATCACGTAATTCACCGTCTTAGGGTCAGCAACAGACCCGTAAACAAAATCAGCCACAGCGTTACAACCAAGAATGGTTTTATCCTCTGTAACCAAGATAGTTCCATCAGACGTGGTGTAAGCCACTCTGTAATCTGTATTATTCAAATCACCTGGCACAAACACAATAGGCTGCTCAGTCTGGCCTGTAAAAGTTATAATTCCGCTATCAACAGAAGTTTCAGACACCAACTGCTGAACTAAAAGCTTGGCTGCCGAGATATCATCAAGAACAGAATCAGGGATACCTGTACTACAATCAGTTGATCCTAATGAAGATCGAATATTCCCGACGGTAATTAGTCCTTGTGCATCTACTGTAATGTCAAAATAATACGTGACACCACCAGAAGATGAGTTATATGTAAACAATGATTGTTGCCTGGCTAAAGTCATAGATTACACCTTACTTAACAGTTTCTTAATAACATCCATAGGGAGCTTATCAATATTATCTACCAACTGTCTCCTGAGATCTTGGTCTGACAGACTGGAATCAGAATACTCAACTGCTTGATAAGCCATAATAATAGCCTTCAAAGCACCTTCTTTATTGGTTTCATAATTTGTCCAAGATCGTGAGAAAGGATGCCCTGCACGAGTTCGGCCATGACCGTGTTTCTTGAGAATTGAGGCAATACCTCCAAGCTTCGGCTTCACGATAGTTCCCATATCAGCTTTAGCTTTAATAACCGTCCGTTTTCCAGCCCCTAGCCCTGATTTTGTATGAGTATCAACCAGTTCCATCCGTAACTTATCAGAGGATGTATCAAGGATCACGGCTGCATACCGGCTACTAGCATCATATTCCCATTGCCAGTGAGATTCGTTATAGGCAATGATTTTTTCACTACCCCGTAACTTAACAGGGATATCAGGACTTGCTGTTTTATTTGCAGATCCTTTTTTACTGATGACGCCCATATCAAAATCATATTTCTTAAGAACGTATCCTACTGCCCCAACCCTAATGATCAACTTCGATGGGGTTATTTTATACACTACACCAATAGTGCCTTTAGTTATTGTCCGGGAACTGAATTCAACAGTTTCGTTAAAAACCACCTGATCTCCTTTTTTAAGTGGTTTTGGAGCTTTCTCTCCCCGTCCTTTTGTATCAGCCATGTATTTTTTAAACCATTGCCCAACGACTTTTTCAACCCGTTCTTTGGTCAACTTGGTACGTCTATGACTATAACGACCATCCAAAACACGCCACTCATCCATCTCATAGAAAGGAATTGCCCAAGCCACATCTTCCTCAAACCAATAGTAACCACCCATCAACCTGCCCTCTTTCAGAGCAGCATGGGATAGATTTTTTCGGGCCATACCAGCAGAAACGGCTAAACCACCGTGGCCGGCAGTCATTGCCCAAGCTAATCCTTTTCCTATTTTTTCCAAGGTTTGTGCTCTACCCCATGGGGTAATTGGAGCTGAATCACTGCCATCAGGCCATGATTTACTTTCTCCCGGACGTAATCTTTTTGCAGCCATTACCAAACTCCTGTAGTTTCATAGCCTCGTTTTTCAAACCAAGTATGCAATTTGGATAATTTATCCCGACTCCCTGACCAGAACTCCAGAGAATCGAAACCCTCTTTAATCCCAAGGTCTGGAATAGACTCAACATTCTCCATTGCAATTTTTTTATCACGGAGGTCTTTCATTAGATTCGGGAGATACTTTATATCCCCAGCCCCATAGACCTTGAAACGAAATTCAGCAGCAGCTTGTTTTAGAATCCACCGCCGAGCCATGTCCCGTGTCATAATTATTCTTCGTTCTCTATCATCCATGTTTCACCATTAATAAATAGGGTAGCCCAAAAAGCCGTTGAGAACACACTCAACACCCTACCTTATGATGACCATAGGGTAAAAACCGTGGAAGGAGTATTAACGGAGGCAGTGTGTAATATCATCACTCCATACAGGACGCCGAACTTCCCGAAGGATATTGAGGTGGTCTGCTACATATTGGAACAATTCAACATATTTTTTGAATCTTGTATTATCTTGCATTCGATTTACAGAACGTAAAAAACGATGACGTACCAAACCTTGACTGACCCCTAATTGCTTGGCCACTTCTGATTGACATGTCGTTTCCCACATCAGGATCATAATCCGAACATCCAGAGGGTCAGAAAGAAACCCCACTAAATCCTCAGTCATTTGTTCTTTTTCTATGGGGGGAAGATGCATCAGGAAACGAATCCTATCCGCAGCACGAGTCAACCGGTAACACACAGTCGGCTGACTAACTCCAAAAATCTCAGCAATATCAGTTTGCCTGAGTTTCCTGAAATAATAAAGGTCAACAAAATCGGCTTCTCTGGGAGGTATCAAAGCAAGTATCTGCTTGACATCATTAATCTTATCCCAGTCTTCATCTGAGGGCTCCTCAAAGATGCTGTCCATATAAGCCATACCATCTTCAACACAAAATCGGGATTCCATCTCAGCGGGATCAATCGAATAACCTGACCATGGGGACATACTTTTCTCACTGTCTGTAGAGGAAAAGCTCAAAAAGAAAAAGGGAGGTACATTATGATACACATAAAAAAACTTAGTTGTCAACAACTACTTACAAGTAATTACTATTTCACCTCTTTGGTTCTTTTCCACAACAAAGAACTCTTTATCTCCAACAAAGGTTATTACTTTCTCTTGACTGACATACATTCGACGGCGTTTCCGATCAATAGTTTTCAAACCTATATGCTCAGCACCCAACCAAACATCAGCAGTAAGTTCCGGAATAAATCTTTCAATAGCCTGATCAAATTGAGCATTCCACATCAAATAGCCGGCTTTTTTGCCCCATGGGGTCACAGGGATTTCCAAATGAAGATGATCTTCTCGGATAATCTCCAAAAAAGCTAAAGGTATCCCAGTAATCACACACATTGAACGGAGAGAGAAAAAGATATAAGCTAGTTCTGTGCCTTTACCTTTAACAACACCCTCTAAACCACGATAAGTCCCTTCAATTACTTGGATTTTATCACCGAGAGATACCTCAGCTCCTATAATATCTTGGAGCTGACGACGAAGATCTTGAATTTGGGCATCAGGGATGACATTCAGAGTTCTAATACGGTGGGGTCCTGACTGGGTAGAAATTACTTGCTCAATATAAGGTTTACTTTCTAACCGGAAATATTTAGTTTCCGGGGTCAACCCAGAGGCTACAAAAACATAACCCTCCAACAGATGAACTGTGGAGGTTCGATGCCCTTTTTTAATTGTTGTGGCTGGGATAAAAATTGGAAAGTCGGGGTCAGCTTTAAGGTCATATCTCAAAGACGACTCTAAAGAGCCATCTTCAATCTTAATCTCCCCCAAGGGTGATAATTCCACTGCTACCCATGTTAGTCCGTCTCGTGTGTCCACTAGCACCTTCCAGTTCACGAAGTCTCAGCCCAAGAAGTCTTTCAAAATCAACAGGACTTAGATAAGCACAAACTTCTTTAGATACTTGTGGAGTATCATCAGACTTGCTTTTTCCAACTGCCCTTGCATCCACATAAACACCACCACCATTTAAGGCTGGTGATCTTAATGCTTTTGTTACTTTACCGACAGTTTCCGTTTTCTGCTCAGGTACTACTATATTTTCAGTAGAACTTGGTGTTACCGGTTGTGCTGGAGCTGGTGTTGGGTCTTGTGTTGGAGTTGGTATATAAACTACCTGCTCCTTCTGTACCGCCCCACCACCGTGATGAATCTGACCTACATCACAAAGCAACATAGCCTTAGTTGCCCTAATAGGTCTACTGGCAAAACGATGAGCCATCGAAAGCAAATTAATCCCGTGCTGGTCACTGATAGCTTTAATTCGATCAGCATCCCAATACTTGGGAGGTTTTATAGCTCCAAGAGAAGCGTGATAAACCATCATAGACACATCAGCTAATTTCTCATAACACGTCACAGGGGACGTTCGTTCCAGGATACGTTTTACAGCATCCATAGAAGCAAGGAGATCTTTACCAAGGTTTTCTAAAAGATCCAGATATACTGTGTTCAAATCCAACCGGAGGTACTCAACTACATTTTCCATGTTGATTTCACCAAGCATAGACACACCTTCGATAGCTTTAATAGCATCTCGGATATGACACTCCACACTCTCAGCAATCAAGATCAAAACATCAGGGTCATATTTCAAACCCTCTTGCTGGCAAATGTATTCCAATCTACCTGCTATCTCTTTAGGTGGGACTGATTCAATAACAAATGCCGGGGCACAACGAGAAAGAATTGTTGAACGCATTTTTTCAGGTTCCGTTGTGCAAAATATACACACTAATTTCTTGTTTTCAGTCCCCGGGACATTTTCTTCCATAGGTTTCAACATAGCATCCAAGGCATCTCGACTCAACTGGTGAGCTTCATCGAATAAGTATATCCGCTGTCTGCCAGAGAATGTTGCATATTGAATTTCTTCAGTGATCTTTTTGATATCGGCTTTACCAGAATTCGTAGCAGCATCAACTTCCACGTACTCCTGACAGGCACCGACCTCAATCAATGCCCGACAAGTCGGACATTTATTACAAGAATCACCATTTTCAGAAGGGTTCTCACAAAGAAGGGCTCGAGCCAGAAGCCTACCTAAAGTAGTTTTCCCTGATCCGAACTGCCCTGCAAAGAGGTAAGACTGTTTAAACCCAGAACCTGTCGAAGCAAATCGACGGGTAATCTTGATAATATTTTTCTGTCCAAGCACGTCATCAGGTGACAACGGCCTATATTTGGTATCCAGACTCATCTATAACCTCAATGTTCATGAAATAATAGGAGACATCTCCAAGTTAACTCGGAGATGCTCCTTATAGATTAACCGAACATCTCTGTGAGTACATTCGGATCAACTGCATTACCGGAAGTACGCCAGAAACCGTGACGTTCTAACTCCCCTTGGAAGAAAGCTACATCAGGGATTTTCACGTAACATTTGGCATTACCATCTTTATCTTCTGTCACACCACAAGCACAGAGGTGATGGTCGAGGATAGCGGATCTGTCTGCATTACTCATAGCTGTCCAAGCATCGGCAGCCAATGTGATAACGAATTTCCATTTGGTATCACCCAAGACACCCAACAAAGGGGCAGCTTTAGCTGTTTTACCAACGATATCCACATCTCCAACCTTGGAGGATTTTTCTTTAAAAATCACAGCAATCTCATCCACTATCAGAGCCAGATCAGGGTGATACTTTCCTACCAAATCCTTCATTGACTGCATGATACTATCTTCTGCTTTCCAAATTTCGGCCATTTTATTTCCTTTCAGTTAAAGGGGAATGCTTTTTTGACAGCTCCTACGCCACCATGATCCCAGATTACACCAGGGTCTTTTCCGCCACTATATGGCACATCCCTACATTTCAATCCAACGTGCCTCAGTGAATCCAAGGCACCCCAATGTTTCTTACCTGTTGCCTCATCTATATACCCTAAAACTCCATGTCTCCCGCTTTCATCTCTGTCATAGACCATATGAACACGACCTTTACAGAACCTTTGCAAGAATTCAACATGACGACGGGTTAATTTTGCCCGTACAGAAGCTAAAACAGCATCAGTTTCAGGTACAGCCCACTCTAAAGCAGACATATCAAACAAACCTTCACCGACCCATACGTCTCCACCATCCCATATTTTCTGCATTGCTTGGTTAAGACCCAACCAGAAAGGATTCCAAACGGCTTCAGGAAGCCTGTAGTCGGTGATAAACTTCTTATCTATAGATCTGGCTTCAAAACCAATGATTTTGCCTTTAGGTGACCAAGCAGGGCATACAGCCATACCTTCCAAGCGTTCTCCGTGGGCACCATACCGATATACAAAAGAACCTTCGTCAACAGGTTCTTCGGTAGGTGTCCAAGATACCATCTGTTCGGATTTAATAGTGGATTCTTTTAAACCTCGACCGAGAAGATGGTCTTCTACCTTCTCAGGAAGTTTACATTTTTCAAGAGTATCTGATAACCAACTCATTTTAATTCTGAAACTTTCAATTCTGAAACTTTCCCTGACTTAGCAGCTTTCAAACCAGCATCTAAAGACTTTTGAGCTTCTTTTGATAATGGTTTATGTTTAGGCTTAGGTTTCCGTTGAGATTTAGGTTTTCGTAGGACAGCTATACCACGGCTGGCATTATGTACCAAAGCAGCTACACGTTTCCCGTCAAGGTGACCAATCATCCCGACATAATCACGATCATGAGGAATCACGACCAGATAACCGTCAGGGACCCAAGAAGAAGGTCGGACGTGCAGACCTAAATTCTTATGGAGAATCCAATTAGGCCAATCCACTTTTGGAGTAGGTGGGATTAAAATCTCAATCTCCGTCAATCCATAATAAGCCAGATAACGGACAGCTTCTTGCAGCCCCTTCTCTGAGTATGGATGCACACTTCCCCATTTATCTTTCATACCTCGTTTGACAATAGCCTCAAAGAGTTCTGTAAAGATAGCTCCGGGGGTCACTTCTCTGACAGCAGCTCTAACCACATTACCTGGATGAGGTTCTTCAACCCACATCACTCCTGTAGAGGATGTTACCAGATAGGGAGCACACAAAGGGTCGACTGGAATGTCTTCCACCAAGAGAGGTGTTTTTCCTCGGTCGATGGCTTTAGACGTAAATTTTTTAACTGTTAAAAGATTACTCATCAGAGGTCTCCACGGGTAATGGTCCGGGGTCTTCCAGACCTAGATATTCATCCAGATCCCCAATATCCCCAAGAACCCACATCAAGGCAGCTACATCAGGATACTCATATGCTAATTGTCCTCGACGAGCAGGGTCTCCTGCTAATTCCTTGAATGCTGTTTTCACATCTTCCTTGGATTGTTTTGGTTTGAACCAAGAACAATTAGAAGTTACTTGTTTACAACCTTCTACGTCAGAATCACAAACAACTAAATGCTTGCCACGATTCGAATACTGGCACATCCCAAGGGTTTGCTCATGAAAGATGCCTGGTTTATTATGAATACAACCAGAGGGCTTATAGATAGCTTTAATTCTTTTTTGGAGGTGTCGGTAAAGAACCTGTTTTAATTTATGTCGGGTCTTTCCTTCTGTTTTCATGAAACACTCCTAATTAATTCAAACTTGGCAGCACCATCTTTTTTAACAATACGGTACGCTCGGTCAGCAGCCCCAACTAATTCAGGGTTATGTGACACCAACAGGATATCCATGTTTAATCTTGAACACAAGGTTGACAAGAATCGAGCCATGTTGGTGATGTAATTATCATCAAAAGCGGGCAGAGATTCATCCAAACCTATAAACGGGAAAAGCCCACGACGTAGGATGATGATAATCCTGAGCAGGACGGACTGAACAGTTGATACTGAACCTCCGAAAGAATCTCCACTCATACCTTCAACCTCCATCCCATCAGGATACCGTTGTGTAGTTATTAAATCCACAGACACTTTCCCACGAGAGGTCTCCACGTTAGCTTTCACTTGCAAATCTTGGTCATCAAAAACGGCCTGTAGTCCTTCGGTTTGAAGACGTTCAACAGCCTGAACTCCAAGAGTTACTTCCTGATCTATCATTTGACGAAACAGCTCCGCAACCAGACCCAACTCCTCTTCATCCTTGACCAATTGGTCAATAGTGACCTTCACCGTCCGTAGATGGTTATGAAGGGAGTCCCGTTGACCAATTGCTCGGTCTAATAGGGAACGGAGTTGGGTCAGATTCGAAAAGTCCATTAGCTAATCCATGTCATAATGGTTACGTAGTTGTCAGCATTCTCACCAGACTCATCTCCGAACTTATCATTCGAGAACCTGATATATCCGCCTTTTTTCTTGACGTTGATACCGATTCTAATATCATCACCGTTGGCCAAACCAATCATATCTTCCAACCGGTCTCTGGTAACCATGAATCCTTCAGGAGGCATGGTCGGATAAGGGTCTTTACCCTCACCTGGTTCTGTAATCCCTGAGTCAATAACATCCAACTCAACAATACCGGGAATTTTAGAGACAGAGCTCCGCATAGACATCACAACAGGACCGTCAATCTCAGGTCTGTTAAGAATCAAACGAAGTTCTTCTTTACTTTCTGCAGCCGATAGTAAATGCCTTATCCCACGTTTCACAGCACTGGCATTGATAACCCACCATAGCTGATCGGTTTTATTGGGGTGGTTGAACTTAGGGAACTCATGCAGAGGTCTGGATTCCACAAAGTATTGATCTTTGAAACGGAAAAAGATTGTCCGAGGATGTTCCAAAACTTCAACATCGTCAGCTCCATTTTTTTCAAGGAATGTAGTAATCCCATTGATATCCCGAACATGGACACGAAGAGTGGCTTCACCCCACAAAGGGCTATAAATCAAGGAAGCACCTTTTCTATCAGATGATGCCAAAACACCATCACGGGCTTCACAAAGACAATACTCAGGTGCAACTGATTCATCAGATGATGCAAACAAATGAGAATGTTTCAAGGCAGCAGCCAAACGAGCTGCTGGGAAAGTAGCTGTAACCGTAGCTTCGGCCAACATCTCGTCCCAGTAGTGCCAGTTCTTCGGGTCAAGAGACATCCACTCCGAAGGCTTATGTTTTTCAAAACCCTCAGCTGTTGCTGTAACGATTTTTGTTTCCTGATCGTAGGAGAAACATAACGGACTGTCATCTTTGGAAGACAACCACATTTCCAAACGCCAGCCTTCTATAGTAAGAGCAAACTGATCATCGTCAGAGTTTGATTCAACAGCAGCTACAAACTGACTACGTGCAGCCATTCGACCAGAGTGTGTCAAGACTTCTATCTTGTCCATACTGCCATCTAAAGGACGACGGAACAAGTAATGACAACTCAGGTCACTACCTGTACTGGCTTTAGCAGGAGATACGACCTCCAAGGCAGCTTTGAGATCTGATTTAGCAACAAGGAATTTCATATTTTAGTCCTCCAGGAAAGGTGTTATAGCTTCTTCAGCTTTGGTTACACGTTCATTTAAACTGGTAGTCTCCTCGTCAAATTTAGTTTCCAATTTGACAATAGTTGATTCCAGTTCTGCGGGTTTAATATTTTTCTTTTTACAATCAGCTTCAACTGATTCTAAATCCTGTCTGGCACTATCCAAACGGCCTTGGACTCTTGATGCTTTGGTTTGCAAATCATCACGACGTTGAATGAGATTATCAAGGACTTTTCGTTTTTCAATATCTGACATAAATTACCTCCAACTTCTTTACCCTATTTCTTCGGTGTGTCATTAAAATTTAATTTCATAACACCTTCTGCACCATCCAGCTGCTCTGTAGCACCACCCTTTATAGGTTTTCGTTTTCTTTTACTGGCCTGACGTTCTTTACATACTGTTTCGTAATCACAGAAACGACAAGTCTTATAGGTCGGAGTTGCTGCAAACTTTTCAAGGTTCATTCCTTCACGGGCATCTACAGCACGTTTAGCCAAACCCTTCATATCATCCTCGGTGTAAGTCACCCAGTCAACACCTGGCTCGATTTCACCGGTATCATTCCCATCAACATCAAGAACAGGGTCTCCATACGGGAATCTGTAATAACAGAAACCCAGACGATCAACTTTCGAGTGATACGCAAGGTAATAACAGAGGGCATACCATCTAAGCTGGTCAGGGTCTGTGTAAGTCATCAGACCACCTTTACCATCCTTGTACCGGCCACTGTTTTTACCATCAATGATGGTTGTTCCTGTGTCGTCACGACGGAAGATAAGGTCAGCTCGGCCTCCTATAGGAGTTAACTCGTCAACGTAAGCTACCAGATCAACCTCAGCCCTTGCATAAGGACCTAGAAACAGGTTCTTTTTCAGGGTTCTCATGTATCCCATCACCCCATCTGTAACAAGTTTCTGCATAGTTTTCTCATTAAGATCACCGGTCACACGCCAGTCAATGTACCGTCTGGCACACTCAAGCTTGAATGAGTCTACAGACAATTCTTTAAGACGATCCCGAAGCTGGTTAGGAGTCAGAAGATTCCATAACTCATCATTGTAGAATCTTTCTATGACTTCTTGAATAGCAGTACCCATCACGGCATGATGTTCAGAGCGTTTGTAAGGTTTAGGTTTCTTCTTACCGAGACCACCTCCACAATCAATAGTCCCCCAACCACGGTTCCATAGGAACGATTGAGGACACTTCTCATACCTGTCGAGGCTTGACCAATACAGTATAAACGGTTTTGACATAAATTACTCCTTAAAAATAATTCTCTGACCAATATCTTACCCCTAAAAGGTAGAATTGGCAGAGAAATATCAACGGAGCAACTCATTATTTTGATTTAGCTTTACATGGGAGAGGGAGTCGGTAACGAGGACCCTCTCCAATAGAACCTTCCCACCAACACCAATAGTTACAGGTATCACCGTCCTTATCAAAGTCAATGGAATCAAGTTCACAAACTCCTTGGTAATAAACATCGTCTATAGCTATGATCTGATTGGTTTTATCCAACAAAACCGAAGCTATATGGTTATTGGTTATCTGGTTTCGTTCGATGTCTTTCTGAAGACTGTAATTTTCCCAGTACAGGTTTAAAGAATACAACCCACAACATACACAGAAAATAAACATTAGCAATAAACATAATGGTGCAACACCATGCCAATCAAAAAAATCATAAATGCCTGTAAGTTTTTCTTTCAAACCTTCATTATCATCGTCGTCTTCACCAGCTTTATATTTATCTTTTCCACCACACATCACTTACCTCCTATTCCCATCCAAAGAAATCTTTTGCCCATTGAAATTGAAACCCACAACGGGCTGCAAAAGTTTGATCCACTTTCATATCACCCACCATTATGCACTGAGCCGGATCAAGTTTATATTTCTCAATGAAATACACCCCCATTCCAGGTTGAGGCTTTCTAAAATGAGTCGAAGGAGCTCCGGCAGCATCAGCTGCAAACAGAAACTTAATGTCTGCATTCAGTTGCTTATTGGTCTCCAAGAAACATGCAGTTGCCGTCGGCTGAGACACATATCGTTCATGACCAGGTTTCTTAGAACAACCTGACTGATTAGAAGCACCCAACAAAAGATAACCTTTGCTAACATAATCTTTCAAAACTCGTTCACAATTAGGAAGAGCTTTGACATCCGAGGGGTCTTTCGGATAAATATCCCCAGAGATTGTTTCACGGAGAGTGCCGTCATAATCCAAAATAAGAGCTTTGTTCTTATATTCAGAACCCAAATCAACGGTGACAGGGATATCCTCAACGGTTGTGAATCCTTCAGCTTCTGTAGCCTTCTCTACACGTTTCCAGTAAGCAAACTGAGCTGCCGGTGGGAATATGTTAGGATCACCCTTGTGGTCTTTATAGTCCTGTTTACGGAACAGTTTGCCGTACCGTTGAATCTGCCGACGAGCAGAGAAAAACTGAGCTTGTTCAGCTGTGGTCATCAACCATTTCATATGAATTGGGATACCTCTAGCCTGAGCAATAGCAATAATAGAGGCTCTGGATTCGATTGTGGGGTAGGTATTATCCAGAACGATACTTTCACCACTATCGAGAATTGGGATAGTAGCCTGATGCAACATTTTAATAGTACCACCGTGGTCATCACGGTTCATTCTGATATGGCTTGGGTACTGATTGACAATGGTTGTCTTCCCGCCTCCAGGCGGTCCTGCTATTAGAACGATATTTTGTCTCATTATTATACCTCTCCATCTAAAATCTTTTGCAAATCACGAATAATGTCATCTATTGCAGAAATACGGCCAGCTTTATATTGGGCGTGTCCTTCATAGATTGGCTTCTTTTCATCTTTCATTGCCTGCAGATCCCTTTTCAGGATTTTGATATACTCAGTTAGGTTTTGTTTCATGCACACCTCCTACACCAATCTTCTTTAGTCGGCACTTCTTTTTGATTATAAGTTTCTGCACAATTAGGACAACAAGCTACCTGATCCGATTCAGATCTATTAGGAAGGTTTGTCCACATTGGGGTAGGCTCGTCACAGAAACAACATGTTTCCAACTCAAGCCCAGACCCTTCAGGTTCTTGAATAATAGGTATCATATTTCAGTTCCTCCTATTACAACAACCCACAAGAAATCAAAACTAAGCCAAAGTTATTCAACTTGTCGGACAACAATAGGGATATTGAAAGAATCACACATAAGATTCCCACACTTGGCAATATCCTCTTCTTTATCAATGGTCATAAGTTTACCACATACTTTACAAAGAAGTTTTCCAGTAGGATAAGCCGTAGGGCAACTGGGGTGTGGGTAGTTGGGGTGTGGGTAGCGGGTTGATTTTGCTGCAAGTTTTGTGTGATACTCATCCATATGGTCTTGTTCTAACTCATCCCATTTTTCAGGAGGAATCCCAGGAGCCCTGTAAATACCGTCATCTTTATATAATTGAATCTGCCCTGGGTCAATAGACATTTTATCCATAATCTCCATCATACACTCTGAACAAATATAACCATCTTTTTGGACACGCCAAAATACAACATCCCCGTGAATTTCACAGATGGATTTCATACTAGAATCCAAAATCTCACCATATCCTTTCCACCCAGGCATAATATCCTCAACTCAAATGATGACGGGTCTTCTTCCGTCGTTTAGTTTTCTTCTTATATACCCGCTTTTTCTTCGGAGGCCCCGTAGGTATCTCAATTCCGTGCCTCTCCAACCAAGATAACTCCAGAGTCCATTTGTGAATAGAACGCTCCATCCATTTTACTTGGGCTTCTCCAACTATCAAACAGGCTTGTTTCGAGGTACATTCATTAACTTGCATCAGGTGTTTGAGGGCTTGGTTTGCTCGACCTTTAATCTGAGTATGACCAAAATGAACGACTTCATGACAATGTTTACATAAACCTATCAAACCCACCAAGGTTTGAATATGAGTTTGGTCATCATAATGCCATTGTTCATGACACTCTAAATCATAAAAATATCCTTGGTTTCGACTAGTCTCCCCACAAACCTCACAAACATTCTTTGCTAAACGGTACTGCTCTTTTCTAAGAATATCCCAATCTCTTCTCTTTAACACAGACCGTAAATTCACACCCCATGCTGTTTTAGGAACCAATTCAATATTTAACTTCATATCAACCTCCCTAAACAATATACCCATAAAATAAACAATACACCCACCCTATAAATAAAATTGTTGACTTTGTGACCACCTTGCATTAAGATATTTATTCAGGAGGTGTTTTATGATAACTTGTCCCAAATGTGGAAAAACAAAACAAGACTCAGAATTTTCTTTACATTGGAAAACTCCATCAAAGCAATGTAAAGAATGTATTAAAAAGAAAAATAGAGACTGGTACTTCAAAAAACAACAAAAAAAAGATCCTAAACTTGCATCCCGGATACTTAACCATCAACACAAATTAGCAAAACGAGGGAAAACCCCAGAAAACACTCAATGGTGTGGATACTGTAAATCATTCCAACCCTTAGATCAATTCTCAAAAAGTGGTCTAAAAAATCATGGTTGGTGTAGAAAATGTGCAACTAAAGATGGGTCAATAAGAGCAATGAAACTAAAAAAGAAAGCTATAAAACTATTAGGTGGTAAATGTAGCAGGTGTGGTTACGAAGGTCATTGGGCAAGTTATGACTTCCACCACCTAAATCCCCAAGAAAAAGAAATGGGTTGGGGTGGTGGAGGTTTAAGAAAACAATCTTGGAGTAAAATCATACAAGAACTTAAAAAGTGTGTCTTACTCTGTGGGTGTTGCCATGCAATTGTTCACTGTCAGTTTGACAATGAGGGAAACCCTAATCCTGAATATATAAAATCATAAAATGTTTTTTCATTTGGCAGCCTGTTCTAAATAATACAGAGCCTTTTCTCTTACCTCATCGGCTACATTAGGCAAATCTCTGATATGATCCATCAAAGAGTCTCCTTCTCTCGTAACCAAGGTAGTTTTAAGGCTATCAACAAACGCATCCATACTTAATTCTCTGGACTCAGCTTGAATTTTCTTTTCGATATTAAAAACATCAGCAGCATCAGCCACTTTTAATGGGATAGGTATGATTTTAATTTCGTCTTTGGTGAAATTCAACACAGCACAAGCAGGAGTTCTATTCAGGTCGTCCTGATTCAAAGAACCTCTTGATAGACTTCCGATATTAACAAAATACTTCCCATCTATCTCATCAATGCCTTGGTTCTTATGCCAGTGTCCGAAACAATACACATCAGCATCAGTGTTCAACAAATCTCTATAACCGACAATATCTTCGTTCTCATACATTGTCCCACCATCATGACTGGCTAACACATGAGCTACGACGACAAGATAATCTTCATCACCTTTTTTTATCTGTTGAAACCGTTCCATATCATAAGATGTCCCGTGATAAGGAACACCTACGACTCGAACAGTGACCCCTTTATTCTTAAATACTGCTTCGTGTTCATCATAAAGACGACGCATACCACCAGTTCCGAACAGAACCCCAAGAGGACTCTCATCTAAGAACTCCATACTGCCGTATTTAACATCGTGATTACCCACACACCCATAGATTGGACAGGGGTAAGAGGTTTGGACATCGGCCACACGACCGACCATCTCATGACTATTTCTTGATGGGGATTTGACATGGAATAAGTCTCCTCCGTCAATAACGGCTTGGGCATCAACCTTCTTGGCTATCTTACCTACCTGATCTAACTTATCAAGTAGAGTTGTTGTCCAGTCATCCGTTCGTGATTGGGGAGGCGTATCAGCTAAATGTACGTCTGTTCTCCAAACTAGAGTTACTCCACGAGCCATAATAAACTCCCTTAAACGATATTAGAATCACATACTGGGCATTGACCAATCTCTTTCAGATAGTCTGTTACAGCATTCTGAGCTTTTATAACCTCATCATCAATCTTAACACTTTCAGCTTCAAGTCCCATGATATTAGCAACAGCCATATCATACTGAGATGATAACCCCTTAGTCAGACCAATTGCCATTAATATCTGTTCGGCTTTGGTCATATCCATATCACCCAAGGATATAACATCTATCCCTGTCAACAAAGACACTTCCCCAGAAGCTTTCCGGTATCGATCATGAAGAACCTGAATAATATCAACACTATCCAAAAGGTTATCCAAAACACCCATTTCTTTATCTTCTGGTATTTCTATTTTCTCAATACCTGTCAGATACTCTACGGTATTAGATACTTTTACAAATCTTTCGTGAAGGGTTGTAATTATCTCCATCTCATCCAGAGCACCGCCGGCATTATCCAATTCACCGGTGTCTGGCACATCAAGATTCTCAATACCCTCTAAACGAGCTACTTCATCAATAGCCTCTGCATACCGAGCACGTAACTCCCGTACTCCTATCAGAGCACTTTCAATTCGAGTGATATTTACAGCATCAGCTTCGAGGGTCTCTACAATGACGATAACATCATCTATGCCCTCGAACCGCTGAAGGTTGTCTTCTAACTTCTCTTTATCTCCCCGTCTAATCTTCAACTCTGAGTTGGCAGAACGACGGTCAGATTCCGATAATCGGAGAGCTTGATTAAGCTGGGTCACTCTATCCACGTCAGCTACAGCCTCAGCTAATACCGAACCAGGTTGGTCAAGCAAGAAAAGCTGACCTGTAAATTGGTTAGCAAACTGAGGCCAGAGTTCACGGTTACCTGCCTGAATAGGACAAATCCCTAAGTCAGATACTTCCGTTGGAACAGCCTGCCCGGGATGGATTGGATTACTCTGATCCACAATGTACGTGGGTTTAGACTTTAAACCCTTCTCCCAATATACGGTATGGTCACCAAGATCCACGGTAACCATGGATTTGGCTGCACCATTCCGAACAAATGCAGAGCCACGGGTATTCTGAAATGTACCCCTTGTGGCCCGCATTAAAGCCGAATTATGTGTGACAATATGATCATTAACTTGAAAAAGTTCACTAGGGTGATCTACAGTTAGACAAGTACATTTTACTAATTTTTCTAATTTTAAAAAACTAACCATTAAAGGATTATCTCGTCTAACTACAGGTCTAACACGACAAAGTTTTCGAGACAATCTAAACAAATCAACAGATCCTAGATGTATATATAAATTATAACAAGGACGGCCACTATATTTTTTACCTTTTTTCTTATAATAAGGATGTTTTTTTATAGTACTTGTAACTTTACCTCCGAGAGACCTAACCACTTCTATTACATCTACAGCCAACTTACTAGAAGTCGTATAATAAACTTTCTTCCCATCCTTAGATATAAATCCGTCAGTATCCATCAAGCCCTGTAAAACACCTAACCGAACTTCTGGGTTATTATATTTATAAATAGAGGGGATAAATTTTTCAGATGAACCCACTGTAACCCCTAAATCATCCAAAGCTCTATTAACAGGGTTATCTTTCCACCTATTACGAGCTGATATCCTATAATTGTATTTATCATTAGGGGAAGATGTAACCCTAACCCCATCAGGAAGAATAGATCGTACCGAATCTAATATTTCATCATCTGCTGTTGAGAATCTAGTACTATTATGTTTTAAGCTCCCGTCTCCTAATAACACCCCAATTAAATAAGGATCTAAAGGAATACTCTGGGATAGATACTGTGCTGGACCTGCCACAGGGATTGCGGGTCTATTCCCCCCAACAGGGTTTATAGTAACTGCATCAATTATTTGTTTTGTAGTTAAATCCTGCCACTTATAATCAGGAAACCTGTTATTACCAAAACTGACCCTCCACAAATGTTCTTCATCTACTATAACTTTCCGCCCATCATCAAACAAAATCTCCCATGCTGGTCTTAACCCTTGTGGGAAAACCCCCGTAATTATAGTGCAAGAGCCATCACCACTAATTATACTGTCCCCCACAACCAAAGACTCCACAGGTTGCCACCCATTAGGGGTGGCAACCTGTGTGCCATGAGCAAGAGCCTTCCCACCATTGTTGGTGCCGGTGATTACGGTAAATCCTTTTACCACAATCTCGGCATCCTCAATGGATTGGAAATTTTGAACTTTGATTTTAACCGTCACTGTTTTCCTCATCAACAAGAGCACCCTGAACTTTTGCAACTTCAGAATCATCAGATACTTCCATACCGGAACCATCAGCATTCTTACCCTCAAGAATGTTATTGATCTCCATCATCGACATATCTTCAGCCGTGTCTGCATCAGGATCAACCAGCACGTCATCTGAGGAATAGATAGCTGCCGTAGCCTGAGCATACAGCTCATCTATAGCACCAGCAGATTCATAAATAAGATCTTTGAATTTCTCCATCCCTTGAACCCGCAGGATCTCACCGTTGCCACGTTCCCAAGTGAACCAACCACCACCCTCTTTCTTGAGGATTTTGTGTGTAGAACCATAGAGAATAAGGGAACGGAGGTCGTCAATACCATAACCATACTTGATGTATATCTCGACATCACGACCCTGAGAAGCTGAAACCTTACATTTATCAGCTCGAACTCTGATCTTTGCACCAGAAGAAAGTTTCTCTTTCTTGTGCTTCATGGTGTCGTACCCTTCAGTTTTCTCAGAGGCCAAACGGGTCATACCTATTCGAACATCAGAGTAGAACTTCCAAGCATTACCACCTTGAGTAGACCCACCATCTCCTGCTGCTGCACCATAACCAGAGGTGTTGATAGCAGAACGGAGCTGGCTAATACCAATAATAGCAGTAGCTTTCTTTATAACTTTTTTCTTGTCTTTGACTGTGATGCCTTCTTTTATAACACCACGAAGCTGAGGCAAGAAATTAGACCACATTGCTGCAACTGCACCAATACGCCCAGAACTACCCTTCTCATCAAGGGATTGCTCCATGACGGCTTTCGGGACACCAGCACCAACAGAGTCAATAACAATCAAGTCAACCCCAGCCTTGGCAAATGCCCAGATAACCATCAAACCTTCTTCGAGGGTGTTTGGTTGAACCAGCTTGAAATGAGCTTCATCATCAACAGGAACACCAAGAGCCTTGGCATAATCATTAACGATAGCATTTTCCCAATCAATATAAGCCACAGTACCACCGTTAGCAATAGTCTTAGCTGCAATGGTCAAAGCCATTGTAGTCTTACCTGCTGACTCACGGCCATACAAGTTGATAACTTTACCTTTTGGGATACCAGGACAAGGTGGGACACCGTATCTGTTCAATTTCCCACCAATCAGATAATCTACCATCGTAGAACCTGTTGGTAGATGGGGGAGGGATTTCTTAAAACTGTCCTCATTGATGGCCACAAAAGGGTCATCCAACTTCTTAGCTTTAAAAGCCTTTTGAACCAGATCAGTTCCGATCTGTAAAGCAGTTAGATTTTTTGAAACTACTACTTTTTTCTTGACTGCTTTTTTAGTTACAGCCTTCTTTTTAACTGTTGCCATTTATTACTCCTTGCTCCATAAGAAGAATCTTTCATCTTCTCTATATAAGATACCCGACTCAACCGTGGTTCCGGCTTTCTTTCCACGTTGATATGTATGTATTGCTGTAAATTGTTTCCTCTCCAGTGGGGTTAGTGTTTCCACTGTAGAAGATTTACCATCGAAATTGTCAATCAAACTATCATAGTATTTCCAAAACCTGCCTGCTGTAAAGGCTACCCAATAAGCATCGGCCTCATTATGATCCCATACACCTTTTCTACCGTTATCCCATTTAGCTGCTTCTACCATATCAGGTTTCTCCATCTTCCACTTACCTGGACGAAACGGAGTTGTAATAGGCTTTCCTGTCTTAGGGTCAGTTGTCACCACTGGTAATGCCCGTGCGTGAGCTTTTATCTGACCTGGAGAAAAGAATACCACATCTATTTGAGATTTTTTCATGGCTTCACAAGTATACAGAAAAAGTCCGTACATCCCTTCGGAGTACAGATTATGGAAAACAGGGTACTCAACACCAAGTCGAGTAACTCCTAGTTTTTGGATAAGGTTCTCCACTCGTCCACGTAGATCAATGTATCTGTCGACGAATAAAGTCTTAGCTGACGTTTGAAACCTACCCCTGTCAAGACAACGGCTGGACCCTACACCTTCTGTATCGTGTAAAGCCCAGCCGAAATTTGTTAGACTAGGGTCAAAACCCAGAATCTGCATAGGCTTAGTCGTCGAGGATTCCACCGACGAGATCGTCGATATTACCAGTCACGGCCATGTCAGGAGAACCTGTTGTAGCAGGACCACTACCTCCACCAGACATCTTCTGACGAACTTGATCGAGAGTCATCTCATGGCCAATTTCGTTGTGGATGTTAGCAGCTACTTCCTGAGCATCTTTCAGGATCTTGGCAGCAATCTCTTTGCCTTTAGCAGAATCACTGTCATAGAACTTGCGGAACAGGTTCTCTTTGCAGGGAGAGAAGGTCAGTTTTTGGTACTGGGTATCAGAGCAAACGACGGTTACATCGTGGCTACCGAAATGGAATTCCTTATGGTTCATCTTCAAGGACTTGTATTTATCGTCCGAGAATAACCATGCTTTCACATCACATTCACCAGCACTGACTTTTTCAGGAATGATGTTACCGTCCTTGTCAGTAGGCCATACAATAATGGCAGTCCCGATACGGCTACGGGGAGGTGAACCGGCCAGCTTCGTGTACTCTGGTCCTTGGTTGACAACGTAGCCAACTTTTTCAATGTAGTGCGTTAAAGCACCACGGAAATCTGGACCATCAGCATCCATATTAGGTGTGCCTTTGTCCAAGTCTGGCCACATGATAAATGTGAAACGATAGGTATTACCTGTCTCACCTTTCCATCTGTCACCTTTTTTGCCAACGTGTTCATCGTTCTTACCGAAGGTAAATCCTTTGAATCCACTCATCTTTAACTCTCCTTAGTTTGTTTGCACATAGTGCAGTTTAGGACAGAACAGGGTCATTTTTTAGGACAGGTTCCGTCAATCTTCTATACCCTAATTTTATTATTCTTTTTCAAAAGAGGATAAAATATCCTCTATACCACCATCATTCAACGGTGGTTTTGCTTTAGGTGGTGTCTTTTTGGGGGTCTCCACAATGCTCATACTCAAGAAAGCATCTGTCTCTTTCTCTGTAACTGTAGGGGCTAACTCTTTTTCAATGTCCGCAGCCGTCTCATCAATATCTTTAATGAGATTGGTTATAGTGTCGGACTCATTTTCTGTCTCAACTACCTCAACCTCTACTGTTTCCTCAGTCTCCTCAGTTTCTTCCTCGACTATATCACCAATAGCCAGCTCAACATCTACACCTTCCAGCATTTCTTTCATGTCTGTTACCGGAGCTGGGACAGCAATGCCTGGATTCAGATCGAAATCTCCGAAAATCTTGGAACCCCAACGAGCACCCAAGCCTATCTCCTCACCACACAAACGATGCTGGTCACGTAAACGACTCTCAATGTCCTTCAAGTCTGCTCGTTTGGCTTTAACCACCAATAGAACTGCCGTCAGGCTCTCAGTAGCCATCTCAAGGTCATGGACTTTCATCACTTCATCGTGGAGCTTGCCAGAGGCAATAGCTTCTCTATCTGAAACACTTCGGCCTGCACGAGTTTCTGGGTCAGTGGCAAATAAATGTTTCTTAGCCAGTTCCAGCGTTAGAGTCCCGACCTTGAGTTGTCGTCTCATCCTGTGAAGTTGTTCAGCTACGTCCAGAAATACCCGTTCACACCGACTCAACATTCCCCGTACTTGGGCAATTTTATTATTAAGCCTCTTAGGACCATAAGCTAAAGGGTCTTCATCTAAATCCAGATCAAGATCACCTAACTCACTGAAAATAACATCTGCTTCTTTCTGACCAAAAAAACCTTTACTCATTGGCTTACTCTCCACTTATTTTTTATCCTGAAATAACTCAGCCATCAATCGTGAATAATTTCCTTTGATAACTATGACGGCATTGTTACACTCATCAGGAGTTATGTTACCACCAGCAGCAGCATTCTGATGGGCTACAATATCAGCTTGCATCCCAAGTATGTAAGCAGCCAGCTTAGATTCTTTGAGGGTCATACCCACACTACTAAAGGCTGTACCTTCGTCTCCATCTTGTGCAGAAATCAAACTTGCACCACCACCGGCATCATCCTGAACAGTGTCCCAAGCTGCTGAGAATCCAACGTAATGATCTCCAGCACGACCTTTGACACTTCTGGTTGCTACTGTTTTGGTGATACGGAGTTTGTTCTTCACGGAACAAATAGCTTTTCTTGCTGCATCTGTTAATACTAATTTACTCATAATATCCAACCTCCTTAAGGGTGGTAAATCGTTCATTCTCTTTACCCCAAAAAAAAGAAGAATTAAGAAGAGATTGACTGAATTAGGCGGTCTTTCAGTAATGTGTTTCGGAGGTCTTCTTTATCATTGAAAACTGCCTGAGATAAAGCTGAGTGGTCTCCAACTAAAATAACTTTATTCTTAGCTCTGGTTACAGCCGTATAAAGTAAATTCCTTTGAAGCTGATGCCTGAACCCATCCACGATAGGCATTACAATATACTCATATTCTAAACCTTGAGCCTTATGAACAGTACAGGCGTAAGCCATCCGAACTAACTTAGACAAATCCTTAAAAGGAACTTGAATAATCAACGGGAAAGTCCCGAAAATCTTGAGTTCCACTTCTTTTGCTGTCCTGTCAATCCGAGAAACTTTACCCACATCACCGTTGAACACTCCCAATTTATAGTTATTCTTGATAATCATAATCCGATCATCTTCACGAATAGTCCCGTGGCCCATCTTGAGTTCTTGAAGACCACCCTTCTGAGGATTCAAAAGCTCTCTTAGATTAGTATTCAAATTGGTTACACCAACTGTCCCTTTATGCCGAGGAGACAGAATTTGAAAATTCTTTCGAGCTTTATATAACTTAACAGCCACTTGTTTAATGGTCTCCAACACACCGTTTTCACTTTCAGCCCTAATCAACATGAAATCCGAAGGAGCTTCACATTTAGGAACTTTTCCATGGTGAATGTCGTGTGCTGCAAAAACAATATCAGAAGTATCCTTTTGACGGAAAATCTCTGTCAGGTTCACCATTGGGAATTTATCAGAATTTATCATGTCTCGAAGGACATTACCTGGACCAACCGAAGGCAACTGAGCAGCATCTCCAACAAACACTAGCCTGCATGTCTCAGCAGTACATGTCAGAATTCGATACAGCAAATGCTGATCCAACATTGAGGCTTCATCTACAATGACAACCTGAGCAGGATGGGTATTAGCCCCGCCGTATCCCCAAATACCATTCTTGTCGAAACCACCAACTTTAGCATTAGCTTCTCCTGTAATACCTGCATAAGTGGATTCACGTTCGTTACCTGCCCCACCTTTAGCTGCAAAAGCCCGATGAATGGTATAAGCTCTAGCCCCTGTCAGAGTGGCTAAGTTCTTGGCAGCAATCCCAGTAGGAGCACATAGCAAGAATGGTATCTGAGCTTCTTGGAAAATACGAACAGCAGCCCGTAAACTCGTAGTCTTTCCCGTGCCTGGCAAACCTGTTAAAATAGATACAGGTTCTTTCAAAGCATGGATGATTCCCTCTTGTTGATGTTTAGATAAACTGAGGCTTTCGTACTCACCCCATTCGGTAATAGCTTTCTTAACCACAGTATTGAGTTGAACTCGTTTATTCTTTACGACCTTAGCCGTCTTAGGACCCACTGAGGCAAGTGCTTCAATGTAAGGACGTGCTTTTAGACTCCCTGACGTGAAACGTGCCTTAGAGTGGCGTTTAGCCATCATTTCAGTTGATATCCGTTCCATGTCCCAAGCTCTAATATCATAAACTGCCACCAAGCCTGGACGAGTCTCTCGGTCTACATAGAATTTCTTCTCTTTGTGGAGTTCTCCAATAGCCTTAGCTACATCCTTGCCCTCTGCCCCTGCAACCAAACTCTGAACTTGACCCAGAATCTGACCAGTGGAAAGATAAAGATGCCCAGAGAATCCCTGTTGGGAACGACAACTAAACAGAACAGCCCCACGTATTCGATTAGGGTCAGTCATATCCAATCTCAAACGAGTAGCAATCTCATCTGTCTGTTGGAATGTAATCCCATCCAGCTCAATCAAAGCCCAAGGATTTGCACTTAAGACTTCGATTGCTGAATCCTCGAAGTGAGACCAGACTTGTCTGACCTTACCTCCAGGGAGCCCTAAATCGGCAAGGAACATTAGAGTTTTGAAATAAGCTTGAACTGCTTGCCATTGTTGATGTACAAAAGTAGCAGCAAAATCATCTAACCCAGCTTTTTTCAAAATTACCAAATCACTCAAGGCAGCAATGAAATCATCATCCCCTGTAAATTTTCGTATTTTCTTTAAAATACTGCTGGCCACACCATTACCAGAAAGCATTTTTTCAGCAGTCTCAGGATCCCAGTCGTCTTTAAACACAGGGGCTCTCTGGATATTCAACTGCTTTCCATACTTAGGGTCGTTTTTCCACGAACCTTCAAAACCAAACCACATCCCGACTTTCACATCCATGCCGGGAACATAGCCTTTAACGATTGAGATATTAGAAGAACGAAGAAAATCAGCGGGGGTAGAAGAATCATCATCCAAGACCATCTTTAAAATATAAAATGCTTGTGTGGAATCTTCATAAATTACTGTAATAACACGACCGGAAAAATACAAATGGGGCCTCACTTCTTTTTCATATCTTGAAGCAGTTCTTGAAAATCCTGCATCATAGTATGTAATTGTGTAGTGGTCTGCTCTAACTTTTCTACCTGAGCAGCCGTAGTTTTAGGATCAATAGGAGCATCCAAGTTAATATCGGGAATTTCAAACTCTTCGGAAAATGTTGCTGCATCTAATAAAGTCACAGCAACCACACGGCCAATGTGACCCTCCATTTTATCAAAAGGAATAGTCTCCACAGCATCACCGATTTGCAACCAAAAATTATCATCATTTCGTTGTAGAACTCCCGTGCTAGAGAAATTCAAAAGAAATGCCGGGTTATCGTGATGGCCAGCAGGGCACTTACCCATCTTTTCCCACATACAACAACCACCACCCCAACGATCCTGAATAACAGGAGTGGGTGGCCAGTGATGAACTGTAATTTGAATTTTTTTATCGAGTAGGGGTTCAAGCTTCTCAGCCAGAACTGTCGGCTCAGGATAAGTATCCTGCTTAACCAACATCTGACCATCTTTTATATAAAAAACCCCATCGACCAAAATAGATCGAAAAGACATAACAAACCTCCTAGAGTAGTTATACCCTAGAAGGCTTAATTTGAGGCTTAATCTTTATTGAAAGGCAACTCACAAGTATCATTAGAGCAGAACTTTTCATCTACTTCATGTTTCGTGGTTCCCATGTAAATTTCCCCACACCGATTCACCATAGCAAGGTATTCTTCCTTGGTTGCCGTCTGATATGGAGGGTAATCATACGTATCTTCGTAATCCAAAGCAGGGAGCATAGAAACACCTTTGAGTTGATCCTCATAGGTCTCCAGACAAGTTTCCAGATCTCGTTTCTCATCAGCTCGGAATGTTACCGTTACTGAAACTTGATTATCTGCCCAATGACGCTGCATATCGACAGCATTAGCAAACTGCTCCCAAACTGTTACATCAGCCTTGCCTTTGGTAAAGAGTTTCTCCTTAACAGGGAAAGCAATAACCGAAGTGTCATCAGCATAAGTATCTGGGTGTACATCGAAACCAGCATCACGAGCAGCCTGAACTAAAGGACTGGTATTAGCAACACGGATATGACGGATGTAGTACTCAGAGTGAGGGTAATGGATTCCCGGAGTTGCCCCACACAGGAGAGACACAGTACCTGAAGGTTTAACTGTCGTAGCCTTAACTGACAGAGGAATTCCCAACCAATCAGAGTAAGTCTGATCCAATTCTCGAATATAACCATAACCATCACCACACCAATTGAAGAATGCACGACGGCCAAACTTCTCCATTGCCTGAGTAATCCCACTCATAGAACAACCGATCCGGCGGTTCCTGAGCATAACAGCATTGGCTCTAGGGTCATGAGTCGGCACAAGAGTCACAGTCTTGGCATATAAGTAGGCCATTTTCAATGTCTTCTCAAAATCCTCATAGTCATCATGGTGAGCTGGGTATGTCTCGACCAGATTACACAATTCATAGGATTCAAGGGATTGCTCCCCACAGGGGTTAGTCCCAGCTACTCGACGATCCTTATTATCTGCCGGGTCTTTCATTCGGCTGAACTGCCGAGCATTATCGAGCCAGCATATTCCAGGTTCTCCATTGGTGGCTACTTTCTCAACAATAGCTGAATAGTCCATACCAATCCGAGCAAACACGGAGTTATTAGAAGCCCAACGGCGGTCGTTCAAGGCTTCCTGATCTTGTTTCAGGTTGATGAATTCCTCATCTTCTGGCTCACCAAACATAATCTCGGCTGTTCGACGAACACCACCGGAAACGACACACTTGCCGATGTAGTTGAAAACATCCACGATTTTTCCGGATGTTATCTTGTAAGGTTCTCCCTCACCAATGAATTCAGCCTTGGCTTCATATATCTTACTCCCATCATCTTCCATATCTACCACAAATTTAAGGGCAACAGACTCAGGAAGAAGAATACGGGATACACAATCAATCATATCGTGCAAAGGTTTGGGTCCAGAAGCCACACCACCGAAAGTTTTAATAACTGCCCCACGGCCTCTAACCTTGGAATAATCTATCAACAACGGGAAATGTCCTTTTCCAACGAATGAATTTAACACCACTTTGAGAATTTCAGCCCAACCTTCACGGCTATCTTCAACAACGAAAGGTTCATCTGTTGTACGTGGGGTATTAATCTTAACTTTCCCTGCACCACGGCAGTCTCCTCCGACCCCAACACCCAGCATGGACATGTCCATCAAGAATGTAAAAGGAGCTGAGAAATCTTCTGCAATATTCTCAGTTGAGACGAAAGCACAGTTCTGAAGGGCACCACTTCCTCGTTCATAAACGAGATCAGTACCCATCATCCACAAACCACGACCCGGAGGTGTGAATTTGAATGCCCAGATACGTTCAAACATATCCTGAGCTGATTTCTGAGCTTTATCCTCTTTCCAAGGAAGACCCATCTGTTTACAATGGATTTTCTGAATGTTAAAGCAACCTTCGACAACACGCTGGATGGTTTGCCAAAATTCTTCTGTACTACCGTCATCCAAGGCACGAGCATAAGTACGCTTGAATGTGAAATATCCTATTGGACCCCATTTGGGTTGTTTATCTCGGTAGTTTTCGACAAAGGATGGTTGGAGGGTGAAAGAACGTACTTTGCGGTCATCCGCAGTTTGGTTAAAAATCATAGTTAGCTTACTCCAGGTTCGATTGGGTTGTGAAAGTTCTTAATTTTTTTTTCTCTTCATAGAGGGTAATAATTAAAAAAAAAACGAAAATTATAACAGTTAATAAAAAAAGACTTTACCGACATAATTCCAAAAGACCTGAAGATAAAATCACCCAAGGATTATTTTGTCCTGAAAGAATTGACCGCTTGGAATCCCCAAGAATTTTAATTAACCGGATCACGTCTGACCTGTCCCAGTTTGCAACTTGTGGAAACAACTTATTTTTATAATACCAAGGGTTCAAACCAAGGAGTTTAGCAGCATCATCTAATGGGATATTTTTACTCTTTAAATCGGTAATACCTAACCACTTAGTGGCAGAATTAGCAAGGTATGAACAAATAGCCATAGTAGGATCATACTTAGAATTCTTTTTGAGTCTTTCCATCGTTTTTATAAGTTTTTTTGCATTTCTCAGAGCAACGGCGTTCACCACAGGAACAATGGCTAATTCGGCCAAGGGTGCCACAGCCCCTTTTATGTGAGCAGGGGAAATCTCAGACACTCCATCAACATCGGCCAACATTGACATTTTCAGAATCTCAAAAGATAAGAATCCGAAATCTGTCCCTGATGCAACAACAAGAGCTCCAGCAAAATCTGACTGGATAGTTTTCCCATGTACTTTAGCTTCATCTATACAGAATTGAGTAGCAGCTGCATCCATATCCCAATCTTTTGGGTTCGGATGATTCACATGAGATTTCCCTAGTGTCTTCAAGAACTTCCCAAACTTTGTGTTACCTTTAGGATCACCCTCATAATATAAAAGAGCTATGATGTCCTCATCCTCACTCTCATAATGAGACTTCAACAATTCTAAGTTTGCTTTTTCAGGCTTGCTAACGATAACCAAAATACTTGAACCATCATCGAAGAAAGCATTAGGTGAAAGAGCTACATCCAGCTTCCCAATATTAGACCCGTCAACGTATTCAATCTTCCAGTCATTATGATTAGCAATCAGAGCTTGGAGTTCTCGGTTCCTTAGATAAGGCTGGGAACCAGAGATGGCCAGTACAGGATGGAATTTAGCCACGGGCACCTCCAACTAAGGCTGAGAGAATCTCAATGTCTGTAGGGTTATGTAATAAAGTTATTGGTCGTAACTGTTCCCAGAGCTGGCGGCTTTCAAGTCGGGAATCTGTTGACAAAGCATCAGCAACAGAACCGATCAGGTCGTGCTCTCGTTTCTTGTAACTTTTAATAATCCCCGGTATTTTATAAAAGTTATCTTCGTGGATGGCTTCAACCACATCAAACCCAGCATCTATCAGCTCTTGGTCAGTCTCCTCGTCAGGAATATCCACCCACCGAGGCAAACATCTTGATTGGATAGTAGGAGTGACTCCTGAGACATCGTGTGCCCATAGAATGGGTTGAATTCGGGTATCGTCAAATTCCTCAATACGTTTCAGAAGAACGTCAGAAGCTCGTGGCATAACCAAATCCATCGGACCGATTACAATAGTCCCAACATCTGTACCGACAGGAATATTACTAAAAGCTAAAACAGCGTCCCGAGCTTCTTGGGTTTTTAACCCACCATCTCCGAACGGTTCAGCCATTAGGGTACCAATTGAATGAGCTTCGTCTATAGCAACTTGCCTAGCCCCTGGGCCATAAAATAATAAACATGAAGACATAAGAGCCCTCCTCTCATGACTTCTTACCCCAGATTTTTATCTTGTGATATGGAAAGACTTTCCGCAAGTCAAACATCGATACCGAACAACATTCCCTTTAGGGTCGAAACCGCCTCCGGGTTGTATTTGGTTCAAGTCTTTTTGGAATACTATAACGGCATAGTTACCTTCACAACCTTTAGTTGCTCGGCAACTCATCCATACTCTCTTCTCACCAGGTTTTGGTTCTTGTAATTCAGCCATTAGGAATCTCCTATCAGGTTGTGGATCTATCATCAGGTAATTCAAAGTGTATACGTAACCAATTCATATTACCATACAACCCAGGATTGCTCTCTGTAGATTCTTCTTCAAAGTCCTCTATATTATAACCTTCCATCGGTGGCCAGTAGCCTAAAGATATCAATTTAGCCTTTAAGACCTCACTCACATAGGCTACCTGAGCATCATAATCTCCAATTTCAGTCATGTTTCTAGTCCAAAGAACCTGCAGGACTGGGAATACAGCTTGTTCCCAGATGAACCAAGCTACTTGAAAAGGAAAGAAAACTTTATATCCTGATCTTAATGGTCCTTGAGCTGACATCTGAACAAAAACCATATAGGATGGGTGAGCTCTTGTTGTAGAAGGAAACTTAACGATTGCTCTCCGGTATAAAAGATGTAACACCCCTACAGCAAGTCGTTCTGTTTCTTTTTCTAATAGTATTACCATTCTACCACCTCACCCTATGGGTTTTATAAAGAGTTTATGGATTTTTGACATACCTCACCACTGACCCCAGGGTTGGGATCTCTTAATTAGTCATACTGACCGGTTCGGGTTACTCTCTCTACTATAACGCTTTGGAACAATTAAGTGTTTATCTTCATGGTTTTCTAAATTCTTATTACTACAGGAATCCTAAAGGATTCCTTCTGATCTTATATTAGGACTCAAAGCATCAGAAGGTTTGTCCAGTCGGTCCGGGAGACAACCTTTCCATGAGTAACTGGCTTCTCCGTTGTTCCCTCAGCTAAATTAATACTGTTAGGGAAAAACTGTAGGTGTGTATCCTCCTCTACAAAGGGTTTTTAAACTTTCAGGTAGAGGGACTACAGATTTCATTAAATTTTAAATGAACACGTTTGGATCAGTGGCAATTACTTAACTCAAAGGTTTCCACATCAGTTTCCTGATTGTTGTTCTTCATTAGATTCCTGAGTCCAAATAGGAAATTCTAATTAGCCTTCAATACGGGCCTCCACTTGAGAGGCTTATAGAAGCGGTCACAACAGTTATCTACTCAAAGAATAGATTGATCCGTTACTTATCCTGTAGTCGGGCTGTCGCCCTTAATTGCGTATCCTAAAGGTTTACCTTGTAGGTTGTCAAGTTTATTTTTAAATTCGTTTCTTTTCAGGGAGGATACTATCAACACTTGTAAGATCTAAACGTGGGAACACCAGACCTTTAAGAATGAAATAATCCTCTAAGAAATGAATCAAAGGGATGTTACGTCTGAAATCTGTAAAGAATTTCCTCCAAGCTTTTCTCCAATGTGCTCCTACAGGTTGGGGGTTTATCCCAACAATTTTAGCAATTTCTTGTTTTTTAAGTGTTTTCTTATGTTCTATAGCATCCAACCAAACATTCATAACAGCTTCTTGTCCTGTACCACCCCAAGATTTTCTCATATAAGCTCTAATCTTTTTACCTGCTGGGTTATTCATATCATCAAGAATGATACGAGTAAGGAAAGCCAGAGAATCTTTTTCTTTTCGTTTTTTATCAGCAGGACTCTCACCTATAGGGGTTGCATCAGAATCTTCTTGGATATGTTTCCGTTGTTTGAAAATAGGTTTATTTTTATCCCCTTTACTACGATCTTTATTTTTTGTTATCTGTTTAGTTTTGACTGCTTCAGTGACAACTTCATCCGTAACCCATTTACTTAGAACACCGGCAGCAATCTGTTTGGGGGTTTCTCTACCTGATAGGATTTTCTTGGAGCCTATTTTCCCAGCTTCATAAGCTTTTTTTTTCTTAGGGCTTAGATCTTTGGCAATACCCATCAGAACTGCTTGAATAATATCATCAGCCTCAGTGTTCACACCATGTTTATTGATGAAGTTCTCAACTTTATTGTAAAGGATTCTGAACATCCCAGTATTTCCGGGTTCTAACCACTCAGGGTTCAAAGCAGTTCCCTCAGCAGCTTCTTTAGCCCCTGCTAATCCTGCACGGCCTCTGGTCCACCAGATTCCTTCACGAACACCGAAGGCTCCCTCCAGAATTTGAAGGCGGAAGAACAGGTCATAGTCTCTAGCATTAGACATCAAGTTGGCTAAAAGCCACCTGACGGCAACTTTATCAGAGGCAATCCTGCTTCTATATTGAAGCATATGGTGGAGAATGTTATGGGCTGTAAGCTGGTTCATTTTAATTCCTTTCATAAACAATACTCACTAGAAGAAAAATATAAGGTTTCAACCGAATATAGATATTTTTAGTTGACTTTATTTTTTTGATGCTTTAAAGTGCCTGAAGCTGTTATAAAGGACCCGCTCATAAACTAATTAGCACAGTCCTTGAATGACTCATACTAACCCTATCCGAGGCAAAATCCAATTTATGGTGTTGCCTGAAGGAGAGACGAACGATGGCTTGTGTTAAGACTGTACTACCCCCTTCTGCACTTGAACTCCGAAGACATTTTTTCATGGTACTGGGAACCCTATCAGGGTGGAAAACCGGCGTGTTTATCAATCACGAGATGGCCAAACGGGCTGTGGTTGAACATGCTGGGTATGACCCTGATAACCTTGCTCAATACGGCAACCCTGAAGATGGTTGGCGTATGGACGGAGGCCATGCTTCTTTTAAATGTTTTGGACGACGCATTTGGGATGTATTTCGTAGAGGTTATTGGCTGCAGAAAACACCTCTTACTGAAAAAGGTCCTAAACGAGGTCAATGGGGATTGACCACTACAGGATTAGAACTGTCCCGGAGTTATGCAGGACTTCGACAGATAGGTAATAGCACTGCTCAATTCCTCGACCAACGCCTAAAGGAAACAGGAGGGGTTAATGGAGTGTTCTGGGGAACACTTCGAGCTGCCGTTGCTTCTAAATTCCCGATCTCTAATAAAGCTGGGCTTTTGGATGACCATATCCAAACTTACATGATGAGAGTTATCGGTAGAGACGGACTCAGAAATAAAATTGCCGAAGGTAAAATCATTACCGATACACACATTGCTTCCTATGTGGTCAATTCTGCAAGGAACGATATTCGAGATGCTGCTATTAATCCTGTTACCAGAGAACTTTACGGGGCAAGAACTGCTAAAGAACGTGCAGGAGAAACCAAGGTGAAGAGTTCTTGTAACACTTGTGGTATTACTTGGGATAGAGATGAAGGCTGTTGGGATGATATTATTGAACCTACTGTTGGAGATGCACTTGAAGCTAAAATGAGTTTTGAAGTCGTCTGGGGAAAAATCGAAAGTTCAATCAAACACCGATACCCCAAAGGATGGCCTCGTTACATGAAAATCCTCAAACTCAAAGCTGATGGAGATTCTCATTCTGAAATTGCTACTTCTATGAAAATCTCTTTCGGTGAGGTTCTTAGTGCTTTGGCAAAAATCCAACTATGCCTTAATAAAGTACAGAGTTGGTATATTGACCCTGTAACCAAAAAAGAGAATGTTGGGGATAAGATATTTTATAACGTGTAGGTTCGTAGGATGGTCCCTATGGGCTGATAACTAAAAATATGCCCCACAGTCTATCTGGATTTTTCCAGTAGGCTGTGGGGCTAGTTTTGTTAGATTTCAAACTTTAACCAATCTCGGACTGAGTTTGGCTGAGAAGCTTTTTTGGATACTTTGCCGTCAGGATAACTTGCATGAAGCATTCGGGAGTACATGCACTTGGCTTCTTTGCTATGTTGTTTGAGGAATCCAGTGATGTTGGCATGATGCTCTGAGCGTCTCTTATGCAAGTCAGATGCATAATGGCCGATCTCTACTCGAAGTGAATTACACATTTTCATACCAAGAGTGGCTGTCTTAGGACGGAAACCATAGAGTCCATTCCGACGGCCTTCAACACCTTTACTGGCAATCTTGGGTCCAACACCCTTCATAGCTTCAACAAGGATCTTAGCAGGCAGGCTGTCAGCTCGTTTTGCATGAGCTGATAAAAATGCTGACACATCATTGTCTTTATTCCAAGCCATCTTAGCTAATTTCGATGCTGTTCTGGTAGTCTTTCGGATACAGGCTTCACAATCACCCTGGATTTTCCGAGTGTAGCCGTACAAACCTGATGGGGATTTGGCTGCTTGTTTATTGAAGACACCGCCTAAACTTTCACCTTCTCCTGTAGGAATGGTGATTTGACCACTCTCTTTATTTACTATAAGGAGATTACGGCTGATCTGGTGTTTGAATTTCCAATCTTTTTCGTCAGAACCTTCTAACATGAACTCACTAGGTTCAACTTTGGTACGGTATTTACCGTCAAAAGTGGGGAGTCCTGTAGTTTTCAGAGCTTCTGAGAGCTGTTTGAAAGCAGTGTCAATATCTTCACCTGTGTTATCAGCTTTCTTATCGGTGAAGTTGTTTCGGTTCTTGAGATTCTGAAGACGCCATTTTTTAGCATCTTCTTCACTCATGTTTTCAGTCGGGTCAGCAGGCTTGCCTTCTTCAAACTTGGATTCTAATCCATCATCAGAACGACGTTCATCCATTGGAGTTCTGTCCCAGATACCACCTAATTTTTCAATGTCCTGATCCATTTGGATCTCATATTCCAGGTCATCCATTGCAGTATGGAATGAAGACAGTTTAGTGTTTGTCTTTTTCTCAGCAGTCTCAATCAGACCCACCAAGATTTTCTGGTTTTTATTGTCCAAACCATCAAACCAAACTCTCATCTTAGCTCCCTGCCGAAGGGTTTTTCCTGTACTTTTTTCGTACTGACTCACCAGTTCTCTGGTATCAGCATACAAACTTTTCACAGAAACCAACAGGTTGTAAACATCATCAATGTCCATCCTGTAATAGGATGCAGGGGATTTGGCAGCTTCTTTGAACTTGTCTTTGTTCAATTCCTTCTGTTCTTTCCATTTCTTCTTATCTTCAGGACTCATGTTCTCAGTCGGGTCAGCAGGGACACCTTCTTCAAACCGAGCAGACATCTCATCCTCTTGGATGGCTCGACGGCTTTCTCTTTTCACTTTGTCTTCCCAAGCAAAAGCAGCCATATTCAACCAGAAAATAACATCAGCAATCTCATCGAAATCATGAAGTTTTTTAATCCCCCCAGCTCTGGAAGCATCAGATGCTTTCCAGTCCCAGAATTCATCAGGCATTTTGATTTTGTTGAATTGGTAAGCCTTTGGTGGGAATCTGGAAGCTATGATGTCTCGGACATCACCACAGGTTTTGGCTGTCTTGATTTCAGGTTCCATCCCTGGCATCAGGCTTCCTGGACCTTCGGGGAGTCTATCTTCTTCAGTTTGAATGATTTCCCCGGCAGTTAGGTTTTGAAGTTCATCCATAGCTGTCATAGTATTTTCCTCTTGGGCAAATTTCATATTCCCAGCAGGTTGTTGAATAGCTGATTTAAAGAACGTGATGAAATCTCTATGGAGTTTTAGATAACCATAGAAGGTATCATTATTTTCGAAGTTGAAGTTTTGATAGTCTACTTTAACACTACCTTCAATCTCAGCATCTTTGAGCCACTGTTTAGCACTGCTGAGATTAAACTCCGTAACATCCTCTAATTTCCCTATTGTGAGCCAAGGTTCGGCATCTTCCCACTCACCATCACCAGGAACCCAATCACTGTTGGGGTCTCCATTGTAGCTCGTGGGTTTGGAAGGTGATCGGTCATGAGCTGTTTCTAAACCATCATCATAATTGACAGGACCACCATGTTTAATAACCCCGAAATTCTTGATTACCTGATAATGTCCGTTAACAACAACACCCACGTTTTGGATGGTAATTTTATTGTTAGGTAAATTACCCTCATCCTCATCCCCCTCTATATCTTTAGGTCGGACAACAGGTTTAGGCACGATGAACCGAGCTCTACCTGAGAGGACGATATACAGATATGGCATATGAGCTGATTGTTTGCTCTCACTAGTAAGTTCTTTCAATTCATCATAAGCAGTTATAGTATTTTCCCTTTGGGAGCCTAACCGTAGATACCAACCTGTGTGCTTCTCAAAAACCTTTACCAGTTGGTCAAAATAGACATTTTTGAATTCTTTGATTTTTCTAGCACCTTTGGAAGGAGTGGTATATGAGAACTCTAAGTCGTAAAGGTCCATACCATTCAATGTGATTTCAAGGGTGTTACCTGTCTTGGAAGGCTTTCTGGCAGGCCATTGAAACCAAATCCCTTTTGGCCTTGCTACGACCCGTTTCACACCGAGAAACATTTTAAGTTTTCGAAGACCGCCCAGTTGTTCTATGATAGTCTTAGCAATCTGATTTGCTTGCTTTGAGGAAGGGCTGGCTTTCTTGAGCAGATCACCATACTCATCATTCATCTCCACCCATTTCTCAGCAGCTTCAGGATTCCCGTGTTCTTTGAGGTACTTAGGAACGTCCACTGGTTTCCCTTTGGGGTGTCGGCTGACTCGTTCCAGCTCTTTTAGAGCTTCTTTGGTAGATTTGCTCATTGGTTTCTCCGTTTAATCCAACGCTGGCCGAGTATCTCGGTAGCAGTTAAATGATTTTCTACATTTGCCATTTTATATTTTTTCATCGTTTTCTGAAGGATATTTTTTTGTTTAAAACTCAGGCTTTTACTATACACTAACTGGGCAAGAATGTTTTTCAGAAACTTAGTTTCCCACGGTGTCCCAGTTTTCTTATCTAACAGCTTTTGTATATCTTTAATTTGTGCTTTTTGGTTCTGTGGTCCTCGGTTAGAAGGGGCACGTGGTAAATCTTTCAGTGAGTATGTTCCTCCGCTGTATTGACGACCGACATACCAAGTATCACCCTCGTCATTATGGGCATAACCTTTATTATCAACTGATATCTCATAAGCAGTTTTAGTAAGAGTATTTTCTTCCTCTGAGATCGTCATCGTTTCACCCTTGTTCTTAGGGCAAAGGTCATTATTGTAAGGGCTGTTTTTACGACATAGAGGGTTTGTGTCCCTCGAAGCTGTTACCTGTTTACCATCAGGAGTAATCTCCGTCATTACAGCACAGGCTGGGCGACGTACCAAGTAATCCGGCCATTTCTCAAACCACTTGTGGTAAAACTCATCTTTTGGAACAATACGGACGGTTTCTTCCGGGTCAGGGATATTAGGATCTGCAACGGATACGTTCCCGTCGGCATCCACATCGAATACAACAGAAGCATGTGACCAGTCACGGCCTTCGGGATTCCAAGCAATCATTACAGGAATCCCTTTGTCAGTCCATTCTTTCAACTGAGGGACAGTGCAAGGAGTTACCAATACTGTTCGGAAACCGAAATGTTGTGAAGCAGCTATGACATTTTCCCAAGCTGCTCCCTGCATGGGAGCAGCCCCCATGATTTTGTTGACTGTGTCTTCATTCAATTCAGGACGGCCAAGAGCTTGAAGGCACATCGTAAGAGAAGTGGCCATACAAGTGTATTGGGTCCGTTGCCTGACGGGAGTGACATTAGCTTTAGCAAGTTTTATGTTTTTGTAATTTATTTTGTTTTGGCCTTTTAAAATAATATAACCTTTATTCACTTTGGTTATTTTATCCTTATCATTTTTTGTTATGATAGCCATCCAAATCTTATTTGTATCAGCATCTTTATCAAAACCTTTTACATTCATATGATTAAGATAATAAAATATTTGTTTTGTTATGTTTGATTTACGAAAATCCATATTTTGAACAACAAAGTAGTAGCCTTTTGAATCAATGAAATGAAAACCATTATCAAAAACAGCATAGTTATCTGTGTCAGCATCTTTAAACATTACTACATTTACTTGACCTTTTTTTATATGGGAACCCCAAATATTTTGAGGGGTTTTAGCTTTTCGTTTCATACGTGTACTCCGATCATTTTAATTTGTTAGCAGCATCACTGATAATTTTAGCTGCTTTTTCTTCACCCGCAAAACCCAAAGTACTCGACAGGAATTTTAACAACATCCAAGATTCGGATGCCATCTGCTCGGAGTCTTTTAGTTTCAGAGAATGTTCGATGTATTTAAGAGACCTTTTAACAGACCAAAGGCTATTTTTAGCATCTGCCCACTTGGTACCACCCTCTTTTAGGAGAGGAATAATTTTTGCCCGAAGCTCCGGTTTATCATTGGCCAGTTTTATTAAGCGTTCTTTAAGTTCCATGTTTAATCCCACCATAGTCTGAATAGACCTTTGTTAGAGCCACTAGTTTCAATATAAGCATCATCAGCATCTGCCGGTGTTAATCCCATGTGTTTTTTCAACAGGGATGGGTTCAGACTGAAAGCTGCCACATGTTGTTTTATCAGAGGGATTAAGTGTGACCTGGTTTCAGGGTGTTCAGAGGCTATTTTGAGAACTTTAGCCGTCAAAGAAGTTCCTACTATGTTTTGTTTATCATCGAAAATCATTAAGTTCTCCTATATGGATTTAGCCTGGTCTTTCAAGTAGTCAGGATAGTTTCTCTTTATAGTGTCTTTTATAGTCTTAATACCAGCCCGATCCTTGGTCAAGGAAAAAGCAGCTATCCCATGAATGGCTAAAGTCATTACATCCCAATCATGGCGGTTAGCAATGCTTGAAACAACACTATGATCTATCTCATAAGTAGGTTCGTCCCAGAGATCCCCAGCTAATTTGTGCCAGTTGGCATCTTCCAGGATGTCAGCAGTATAAGCTCGAACAGTAGAGGGGTCTTTCTTTGCCACCATGTATAAGCCTCTTGCTGATGCCATCTCAGCCTGAACCATACGTTTCAGTACCTGAGCCTCGGTTTCTTTTTTCTTTTTACCGGGAACACCAACAGATAACTCACTAGCTAACAGCTTTGCTAAAAGTCTTTCAAGTTTGGATGCTGCACCTGTTTGACGGCTTTTCTTGAGAAGTTCTACAGCTATAGTTGCTGCAATAATAGCACCACCAGTTTTTCTAATTAAGCTGGCATATTTCTTTGACAAGCTATGAGTATTAAGCATTTCCCCATGCTCTACTGGTCCTATTTGTTCAAGTAGTTTGAAGGTGCTGTTGACCAGTTGGGTATCTCTAGGTTTGAGATCACCAAACATAGCCACAATAAACCCACTAACAAAGGCTTTTGCATAAGGAGCTTTGTCTGCTGTAGGGTCTTGCTGTTGATATTTCAAGAGATATAGGAAGATAGCTCCTACCATCTGTTTTACCAGAGGGACATAAAGATCAAAAGGACCAGCAGCAGCTTGTTTCATTATCCATTGAGCTGCCAAGCTGTTGGCATTTTTCCATTTTCGTTTTTTGTCAGGGTCTGATTTTTTAGCATCTCCCATATTGACAATTTCTTCAGGAAGAATTTTTGACCTTGTAGCTTTCTCCCAATCTCGTCGGGCAGCAAGGTCAATAGGATTTCCTGAATTCCCGTTAAGGTGTGATCTCCACCAAAAATATATGTAGGATTCAGTAGCCATTTCTTCAACACTTTTATTCAGACGTTCTTTGAGCATGTCGATACTCATACCGCTTGCTGGCCATTCATCTGGATTTTCAGCATATTTATGCGTTTCAGCCCATTTTTTGTTTTCACGGGCTGTTTTCTCTATCCATACCCAAGCTTTCCGATCAACAGGACGTATTTCACCATCCCACATCCGTAGCTTTGAAGGCATAGATGCTTTTTTCTTCCTGCTTCTCCAGCCAGGATCAATTTTATCGTTCAAGCTGGCACAGAAAGCTCCGGGATTATCAATCTTCCCTTCCATTTTCTTAATGCAGGCAGTCACTTTATGTTTTTTATCCCCTGTTAATGAAGACCAGAACTTCTTGAGAGAGTCCTGAGTCCAACCTTTGGGGAGTGAATTCCATTTATCGGCATGTCTTTCCATGTCCTTATCTCCAGTTTTTCGTAAGTGATTTCAAGAGTTTAAACATTTTAAAGAAAAACGCTATTGGTCCTACTGTTACTATTTTAGTTTCTTTATCAGGACTCATTTACAAACTCCTAGTATAAATAATACTCTACCTAATGCTTTCCATAGGATAATCAGTGAGAATTGTGGGTACAATAACAAATAGAATATCAACTTTGGAGAAATAAATGACTTATGAAGAATTAGTTGAAAACATAGCAGAGGTGTCAGGACACCCTATTGAGACAATAAAAGATATTATATGGGCCATCCCTGATATTCTTACCGATATGAAAGAAGGAGAGAGAACCTACACACCTATGGGGATTTTCCACATGCTCAGAACTAAGAAAAAAACAGTTATGATGCCAGACCAGTCAAGGGAAGTGCCTATCAAGCCTAAGCTTTTAGTGAAATTAAGAGCTAATGATCGTATGAAAAGATTTATTTAAACCAGCCTGCTTCGTGAGCTTTAGAGAAAGCCAATGCACAAAGTCCCGGAATCAATAAAAAAGAAAAAGTCCAGAGTGCCCCACCAATGACAATGAATGCTCCTAAGATTTGAACAGCTAACATATCAGATACCTCCTACTACAACAACCCACAACCCAAAGAAACTAAGCTATAGTTATTCCAGCTTCAACTGTTAAAAGTGCAGATGCTACTGAAATTGCAGCAGAAATAACATTTTCTACTACTAATGTTGGGTCTGCTATTATTGGATCAGTTCGTAAGTCCCTCACTTGATTCTGTAAGGCATCCCAACCAACCCACGGTTCATTAGGTAATGATTCGGCAATAAGTGTGGCAGATAACCCTAATCGTTGGGCATGAACATTAAGAGGTTGTAAGAGAGCTTTTTTTAGGACAGGGTGGTCTGTTTTCAGAGCAGCAAGCTGGTATGCTCGACCTCCCCCGGGAACTACTCCGCTTTTCAGAGCAGCTCTTGTTGAACCAAGAACATCCTCAACTCTTGCCCTACGTTCTTTCAGAGCAATTTCTGTTACACCACCGATTTTCAGAATAGCCATCCCTCCTGAGAGTTTAGCAATCCGCTTGAGAATCTTATCCTGATCGAAATCAGAGTCCGTTTCTTGATGTTTAAGTTCTTTAATTCTGGCCTGAGCAAATTCAAACTTGTCAGGGTATGTGGTAATGACTGTTTGATCTTTTTTAATGTTGGCCTGCCTGAATGACCCAAACCATTCACTATCCCAGCTCCTGACATCATCTACCATCGGATCAACTAAATGAGCTCCGGCCATAGCAGCCACGTCTTTCAGGAATTCTTCTTGGTTATTGAAAGCTGGAGCATTGAAAGCACAGCATTCGATTATACTTTTGTTGTTATTCAGAAGCATTGTCCTGAAAGCATCTCCATCAATATCCCCAGCAAAAACCATCAGAGGGTTCTGAGGCCATTGACTGGCTACTTCCAGGATGTCTTTAATGTCGTCATATGTTCTGAGGGTTGATTTGACCACGGCAACAAGCGTACCTTCCATAATCCGTTCAGTCTGATCCCTGAGAAAACCTGTCCCTACAGGACCACATTCCAGCTCTGCTCCATCTTTGAATTCGAGTTTGGACTCAACATGCTGACCATCTTCAATGACAATCATACCGTCTTGGCCGACAGCCATACACGCCTCAGACATTAACTTAGCAATTTCGTCATCCCCATTACAAGATATCTTGGCAATCCCTTCAAGTTGTTTCTGGTTTTCAACAGGGGATGATATTTCTCTAATGGTTTTGAGGGTCTCCTGACCGGCAGCTTGTAGTTCTCTGGCTAATTGGATTGGAGAAACACCGGCCACAATCTGTTTATGGCCTTCAAGAAGGAGAGCAGCAGCCAAAAGAGCTACTGTTGTGGTGCCGTCTCCTACTTGTTCGTTGACTTTGAGGCAGGCTTCCTTGAGTATCTGGCAGCCCATATTCTCTAATTTGTTTTTTAGATGGATTTCTTGGGCAACTGTAACCCCATCTTTAGTGGCTAGAAGCCCCACCATTCGGTCGAGTAACGCTGTTCGACCTAATGGCCCATAAGTTGTTGTAATGGTTCGAGCTGTTTTCAGAGCACCTTGTAATATCTGATTACGTGCAGTCAAACCTATAGTAATATCTTTTGGCATTGAACCTCCAGACATTACTTTACCCTATCGAGCCACCGTTTTGCCAGCTTAGTAGCAGGGTCTTTTTTGTAAGGGTTTTTATCTTGATAGGTTTCTGGGGTACAGAGTAATTTTTTCTTACCGGCTTTAACCAAATGACCTTTAAATTCAATGTTGAATTTAGCTGCTACTCTCTTAACGGCATCCAAGTTCTCTTTACCATCGTCCCACATCTGAATTAAATCTACAGATTTACCGTATTTCTCTAGGTATTTGGTAGCAATTATAGCCTTATGGACATGAGCATTGTTGGTGCGGTTCAGGTGAACACCATCAAAACGAATGCCTGCTTGTTTCAGGAGTTCCGGGATTCGATACCTGTTAGAGCCAACATCAGACCGGCCAGTAGCTAAAACTGTAATGATCTTGGGGTTTGAAACACTTTTCTTGGCTTGGCTGACGATCTGGCTGACCCACCAAGACCCATCAGGTTTATCTGGGACACACGGCCTTGCTAAGGAATCGTTATGAAGCCACCAGCTTCCTCGGACTCCTTCGGGAGGCCACCAATCAGGTTGATCTGGACTCTTGAATAAAGTTTTGTCAAAGTCAAATATGTGAAATTCCATTGTTTATTCCATAATTGAGGTTAAGAGGTCTCGGTACTGAGGGTACATTCTCACAAATGATACTACCCGCCGGATAATATTTGCATCCGGAGCACGCCGTCGGCAGCAACCAATCAACTGACGTTTAAAACGTAACAGTTCAGGATTCTGATTAATAATTATTCGAAGGTCATCAGCTTTCATAAAATCTCCATTCTTATTAAGGGTGTTTATAAAGGTTTTACCGTTAACGGCTTAGTTTTCAAAAGTTGTGGGTTGTTGTAGTAAGAAAGTAATTACTTTAACGAGTTATAAGGAGTTATAATGAAATATAGATTTTTAAAAATAGTATCCCTCCCTACTGGTTATACTAATTATAGTAAGAAACAGTGGGAAGGTGTTATACAGGATATTATTAAAATTGATTCTCAATTACCAAAGCTGGATAAAAATGACTTAGAGAAAAACCAGGCTGTTATCGTAATGGTGAATGGGTTTCCTACATTTGCTAGAGTGCAGTTTGTAGGAGATGGTTGGGCTGCTGCAGTTACCTGTGATAATAAGACTATAATCCCTCTAACATACTACCTTGACCGTTTCGGAAAGTATCCGAGTGGTTGGTGCTTGCATATACCTTTTGATTAAGAAAGATTGAAAGTTTTTTAAAAAAAGAGTTGACACCCTGAAATTGTTCAGGTAAGGTCTTCCTCACTTAGGGCAGTTTTTGCCCATTGGAGAAATTATGAGACGTTTACTATCCACATCTAGTAGCTTTACAAGCTCCCAGCTTACAAGCTGGTATTTATATTTGTCTGCACCGGAGGTGACAGGGTAACGTCTAAAACCATTATAAACTAACCCTTAAATCCTTCGGAGCAAACAAGCACCGAAGGATTTTTACGTTTTATGTTCTTTGACAATTAAATACTCCCAAATAGTAATAAATCCACAGGATGGCTGGTTACCCAGCTGGCCATCTTGTTTATTCTGGGGTAGTGTCGGAACTGGTATACGAGCTGGTCTCAGAAATCAGTGCTGTAATGGCATGTGGGTTCGAATCCCACCTACCCCAATTCAACGAAGATCAAACCACCTCTACGTGGTGTTGAGTATCAACTGGATTCTTAATTGAATTTAGGCTAAGAGTTTGATCAATTTGGACATGCGGTGAAGTTGGAGAGTCACGCCAGACTGTAAATCTGGTCCCTTCGGGGTGAGTAGGTTCGATTCCTACCATGTCCACCAATTTGGAGGTATAGACCACTATGGAGATGGGACGGGTTGTAGCCCCGTTGCCTTATGGCCAGCAAGGTTCGATTCCTTGTACCTCCACCATTTTGGGGAACGCATGGGAAGCAGAAGAGTCCCGTCAGGAATTGTACACCTGATCCTGTAAAGGTTAGTAGGTTTGAATCCTACCGTCCCCACCATTTTTTTAACATCCTGATTAAAGGGTTTGGTATATCAGGCATTCCAAATTGCCGTCTGACAATATTCTTTAATCTTCTGGAACCTTTTTTATCAAGCCAGGTAAAGAACTCAATAGTTTCAACCCATTCATAATAATCTTTTTCAGTAAGCATAAGAACCTCCTTGTTAAGTAAACGAATAGGGATTGAGTAAATAAATAATTTGGAAGATTGGCCCAATGGTAAGGCAGCAGGTTGCTACCCTGTACAGGTGAAATACCCTGTCCGAGTTCGATTCCCGGATCTTCCGCCATTTAATGTCACTGTGTCGGAATTGGTATACGAGCTGGCTTGAGGAGTCAGTGCCTTCGGGCATGAGGGTTCGACCCCCTCCAGTGACACCATTTACGGAGAGATCGTCGGGATTGGTAGCCCGTGCTTGTTTGGAAAACAAGTTGGCCGAAAGGTTATGTGGATTCGAATTCCTCTCTCTCCTCCATTTTTACAGGCTATTTGTAAGTTTCTCGGTATAGTATCAGAACGTAAGCTATAAGTTCTATACAAGGAGAATACGAAATGCCCAAGAAAACAAAGAAAAAACAGACACCTAAATTAAAGAAAGCCTCAAAAAAGAAAGAAACTCCGGTTAGGGAAATCACACTTGATGATTTCCCCCCAGTTGAAGAAGTTATTAAAATTGAGGACCTGTTTAAAATAAGAAGTTTTTCACGTCTGAAAGAACCTCTCAGTGATGTGGAGAGGTATCAGATAAGACTTTTGAGATCTGCTAAGGTTAAAATACCCTTTACTGAGGAAGGTGCTGTTAATATTTATGCCGTTGAAGACTTAATGAGTTCTTTCCACTGTCACATGAATCCTGAAGAGGATGGTTGGAGTCAAGCTCTAGTAGATATGGCATTTAAAGACGGGACTATCTTCAAACTTAGTTTCCGAAATATCATAAACCTCTTGAAAACAGGTGATGGGGTTAAGTTTAACGTAGAACAAAAAGATTTATGGAAATTCATGTCTATGGCTTTCCATAATGGAGCTTTGATGAGTATGAGTCTAAATGATGTGATGGTTATCATAAAAGCCTTTAAAAAGACCCCAGACTTTTTCAAATCCAGTAAAGTTCCAAAAGCTATCATGAAATTTAGAACCCGTAAAAATAACCTTATTCAAGGTTTGAAGGTAGTTCTAACTCTGGGTGCTATATCAAGCCACAAATGTCATTGTGATTCACATGATGATGGTAGATATGGAATAAACAGCCGTGTTATCCATCCAATAAAATAAAATAAATGCCTCGTGAGCTAGTGCGGTCATAGCGTTCCGTTGAAGCCGGAAAGAAATCCGTTCGACTCGGGTACGGGGCACCATTATGGGGGCGGCTCTGGGTAAGCACGTTGGACTCCAAATCCGACGGTTTGGAAAGTTCGATTCTTTCCGTCCCTGCCATAAAAATGAAAAACCCGTCAGTTTGAGCTTGTTTGCAAATGAGCAACAGAGGCTTGACGGGTATGCTGTAGACTAAGGTATCAAATTCTAAAAAGAATGCAAGTTTTTCGGGTAAGGTATCTTGTAAATGTTTTCCCTAGATAGCTCAGTCGGTAGAGCACTGCACTGAAAATGCAGGAGTCACCTGTTCAATTCAGGTTCTAGGGGCCATTTATGTCTGGAGCAAGCTGATGGGTGACAGCATCCTGCCTTTGTGCAGGAGAGAGTTGTGGGTTCGATACCTTCTACATCTTTACGGATGTAGTAAATGGAAACACTCTTTGGAGGTTCGAATCCTCTCTCCATTCATTTTTTATGGGACCGTGGTGGAACTGGTAGACATAGGAGACTACTGGTAATATGCCTATACCTTCTCTTATTAGGAGGTATGACATGAAAATAGATGATAACATTTTCAAATCCATCGTGGAATCCAGTTATTCAATTAGGCAGGTGATTCTAAAATCAGGGTTAATTCCTGCTGGTGGTAATTATGTAACGATTAAGAACCGAATTGCAGCTTTGGATTTGGATTCCTCTCATTTTCGAGGTCAGGGGTGGCTGAAAGGTTTGAAAAAACCTTATGGGAATCCTCGAACAAAAGCACTAAAAGAAATTTTTGATACTTATGAGAATTACCCATCACATAGGTTAAAAAATAGGCTTTTTAAAGAGGGTTTAAAACAAAAAAAATGTAATATGTGTGGACTTAGTATGTGGAATGGTGATGCTATAGCTTTAGAACTTCACCATCTGGATGGGGATAAGAAAAATAATAATTTAAGTAATCTTCAGATACTATGTCCAAATTGTCATGCAACTACCAATAATTATAGAGGTAAAGGGGTAAAAACTAAGTATGAGACGTTATGTTCTGATTGTAGTAAGCCTATCCAACACAGTTCTTTACGTTGCATATCTTGCGTAAAAGAGTCAAAAAAACCGACCCCTGTTTGTTCTAAGTGTGGAAAACAGGTTAGCAAAAAATCAAGTTTATGTCGTTCTTGTTATAATGACAAAGAAAAATTAAAAAGTAACAAACCTCTTTTTGAAGTCTTAAAAAAAGATATAGAGGAGTTAAATTATACAGGGGCTGGGAAAAAATATGGTGTTTCAGATAACACAATTAGGAAATGGTTAATATCATATAAGCCTGGGTGATGGAACTGGTATACATGTTCGACTTAAAATTGAAATTGTGCGGGTTCGAATCCCGCCCTAGGCACCATTTTTTTGCCTGAATGATGGAATTGGAAGACATGCTGGTTTTAGGAACCAGTGCCTTGTGCGTGTCGGTTCGAGTCCGACTTCGGGTACCATTTTTAACCTTGTTCAAAATAACTAAATATTTTAAGGACACCACTAGCATAAACAACAGTCACAAGTGTCCCTGTTATTTTTTCTTCTTTATCAGTCTTAATATCTACTGCGGAAGATATCGTTGTCTCATACCGATTTCTACCAACTGAAATCCTACCAAGGCTGAAGTGATCAACTTTACAGTTACAAGTTTTTTCTATAGCTTTTTGGATTTCAGGACCTGAGATCCATTCAGACATTAAGTTTGAAGATTTTTTCTTTTTAGCTGTTTTCAATAAAGGGATAAGATGTGTCCTGAGTTCAGGATTTTCTTTAGCTAGTTTAGTGATTGCTTTTCGTAGATTTTCGGACATTTTATTTTCCTTTGTTATTTCACAAAACCTATTTAAGGTTTCTATAATGTCTTTATTGGCTGAGTGTTGGAACTGGTAGACAAGCCTGACTCAAACTCAGGTGCCCTTCGGGGCGTGAGGGTTCGAGTCCCTCCTTAGCCACCATTTCGTTTTTCATGGGTATCATAGTTTGTAGTTATTTTGATTACTGTTATAAAGTTATATAAAATATAATTTGCAATATGTATCCTATTGTCATTATCTATTGATACGTACCTCATAAGGAGATGCTACATGATAATTTGGCAAAAGCGTGAAATACAGATTTTGAAATTATTAGCTCCTTACGTAAAAAACAACATCGTTACTTATATCCTTAACTCTTTATTCAAAACAGATAGGACTGCCCAGTCTATTACAGATAAGAAACGCCGTCTGGGTGTTATAACTAAAAGTTCTGATTTTCAGGGTGCTTTGGATGCCGTAAAGGAAAGCACCCTTCCTGAAACTCTGAAAAAACGTGTAGTAATTGCTTTTACGAAAGCAACTAAGAAACAAAGTCCTCTGAAAGAACGAAAAAAACAATATGAAATAAAAAATGACCAGAACTACTCTGTGTTAGAACAAGGGTCAGCTATCAAACCAAACTCGTTGGAGGAGATGGTAGAGATTTTCGACATCGACCAAGATGTTTGGACTGTAGATAGATATGCCGTTAACCGTTGGGATCAGGCTCAGAAGACTCCGACAGGAGCTAAAGTGATTCCCTTGTATCAGATCAAAGTCTGGCTTATACGAACAGACCCCATTGTTTATAAATGGCCTGCTGTTCAACCAATTAGCTGTGACAAATTTACTTTCAAGAAACCAAAACCTCCAAAGGCTGGGAAGAAACTACGGAAAGCTATTATAATCCCGGATGCCCAGATTACTTATAGACGTGATGCTGAAACTGGATACCTTGACCCGACTCATGATCGTGAAGCTTTTGATGTTATCTGCCAGATTGCAGAAAAAGAAAAACCGGACGACATTATTCTTCTGGGTGATATGCTTGATTTACCTGATTGGTCTGACAAGTTCCTCATCACTCCTGATTTAGTAGCTACAACTCAACCTTCCCTATTGGAATTTCATTGGTGGTTACAACGATTGGTGGGCATCACTCCTCATGTTGTTTACTTGGAAGGTAATCACGAAATGAGACTCGAGAAAGCTGTTGCTCGTAATCTGGTAGCAGCCAGCGGGTTGAAACCTGCTAACCAACCATCAGGACCTTCTGCAATGAGTGTCCGAAACCTGTTAGGTTTAGATGAGTTAGGTGTTGAATACATAGGCCCATATCCTCAAGGGGAATACTGGATCAATGATAATCTGAAAGCTCAACATGGTAATACAGTCCGACAAGGTTCTGGTGCTACAGTAGCAAGCTGTATAAAAGACCTTTTTGTATCAACCATCTTTGGTCATATTCACCGAGTAGAACATGCTTCTAAACTCCGATGGGCTAAAAAGACTGCTTGTATACAAGCGGTATCTCCTGGAACGATTGCTCGGTTAGATCCGGGGATAGTTCCTTCAAACACAGCTCGTCAGAATTGGCAGAACGGTTTTGCTATCGTAAATTATGAACCGGGTGATGGAGCTTTCAATATTAATGTTGTCCCCATCATCGAAGGTAAATGTATTTACAGAGATCAAACGTGGGTAGGAAAAAGCCCCGTTAAAAAGATTGCTGTTGATACCGGACGTAAGGCTTTTGTAAAGTAATTATGCCTGTTTAGCTCAGTTGGTAGAGCACATCCTTGAGGTATTTTTAATAAAACATTGCTTTCTAACAGACCTCCTGTTACAGTAGGTACTGGTCTAATTTAGGAGGTGGTTAATGGCTACAGATACAAAGAGTAAAGGTGATCGGACGGAAGGAATTTTTTTAGCAGAAATGCTAAAAAAAAGCATCCCTGTTCTTTTACCTTTTGGAGATAACCAAAGGTATGATCTTGTGATTGATGTAGGAGGTCAACTCCTAAAAATACAATGTAAAACAGGTCGTTTTAGGGATGGTGTTATTATGTTTAATACCTGTAGCTCCCACGCTCACAGAGGTGGTGGCTCCCGTTCTTATAGAGGGGATATAGATTATTTTGGGGTTCATTGCCCATACAATGATTCCGTTTACATGATTCCTGTTGAAAATGCCCCTTTACGGAGGATGTCCATGCGTTTGGAGGCTCCTAAAAATAATCAGAAAACTGGAATTCATTATGCTGTAAGGTACGAGCTGGAAAAAACTCTTTTAAGTATAAGATCACTCTAAAGTTATTTTTTAGCTTAGTTTTCATTTTTTGGGGGTTGTTGGGGTAAGAAAGTAATTATGCCTGTTTAGCTCAGTTGGTAGAGCACCTGATTTGTAATCAGGATGTCACCAGTTCGATCCTGGTAGCAGGCTCCATTTTTTTACTTAGGAAAGATTTAGAATGTGTAAACATCCAAATATGTTCCAACAAGCTGTTATTCTAGCAGTTGCAGCTCATCAAGACCAAGTGGATAAGTCAGGAGTTCCTTATATCCTTCATCCGATGGTAGTGGCCAGCAGATGTGAAACTGAGGATGAGAGGGTCGTTGCTGTCCTTCACGATATAGTGGAAGATACTGAGATCACTTCAGAAAGCCTTATGGATCTCTTCCCAGATCGTATCGTTAAAGCTGTAGATGCTATCACACACCGTAAAGGTGAGCCTTACGATCAGTATATTGAAAGAGTGTTAAAAAACTTTACTGCTACTCAGGTGAAAATTCAGGATGTTGGTCATAATATGGAACGTATAGATTTCATTAAGGACCAACAAACTAAAGAACGGTTGATTGGTAAATATAAATATGCTTTGGAAATTTTGATAAAAAAATAAATGCCAGCTTGGCTCAACGGTAGAGCACCTGTTTCGTAATCAGGATGTTGTCGGTTCGATTCCGACAGTTGGCTCCATTTTTAAGTAGTGTTTGAAGGAGCTTCAATGAGACAAATTAAGATAACTAACATAGAATACATCAAAGCTCTGTTCGAGGGTACTGAGGAAATAGTCCAGCGGGCAATCTCTGACAAGGATGTCTTAAACGGTGATTCTGAAACTCCTTGGTGGTTAATTTGTATCACTACCGGAGCCGGTTTCCCCATCGTCACACCTGACAGGATGAAGATGATAGGTTGTGCCGGTATCTTATGTGTGGCTTTTGATGATGTCCTCCCAACTCGTGCCTTATGGGAAGACTCAGTTTTACCTGAAGATGATGGTGAGTTACAATGGCATGAAACGATTGCATACACCTACAGGATGCCCAGTAAATACCATATGCCTGAGATCCTTAAAATACTGTCCAAGGTTGGAGAAAACGAACGATTGATTGTCAACTGTGAAGCTGGTGTCAGCCGTTCGGCTGCTGTTGCTTATTTTGCTGCTATCCGCTGGGGCTTGGTTCCAGATGAAATCTTCGATAGACGTAGATACAAACCAAATAACTTAGTGAGTGCCCTGCTTCGTGCTGCCGTTGGAGCAGTTCCTTTTGAAGAAAGCTGGGAGAAGTTGGTGAAGAATCCACGACAAGATGATCCGTGGGGAGACGAAACAAGATGATGACTCTCAAGTTTAAAATAAAAATCCTGATAATTTTTACTTTAATGTTATTATTATATTTAGGGTTGCTGGCTGGTTTAGGTTGGGCGGGTTGGGAACTATACTTTAACCTTTTAGACTATGAACATGGAAATTTTTTTACTATTGTGTTAGGGGTTACATTCGGAGTCCAGATGTGTTTTAGTTTACGTTTTCTATTCCAAAAATTTAAAGAAGATATTGAATACTCTATGCATTACTTTAGGAAATGGTGAAACAAAATGAAAAGAGCCATCTACGCAGGTTCCTTTGACCCTATTACTAAAGGTCACATAGATATCATTCAAAGGGCTATGAAACTGTTCGACCAACTCATTGTCGTAGTTGCCCAGAACTCAGCCAAGAAAACAATGTTTAATGTGGATAAAAGAATAAGAATGATTAGAAAAGCAGTTTTAATGGACTGCTTAAAAGATGTAGGGGGGATTAAAGTAATGTCTCTCCCTGAAGGGGAAATGTTGGTTAATTTTGCAGCAAAACATAACGCCTGTGCTATGATTCGTGGTCTCAGGCCGGTTCAGGATTTTCCTGGAGAGTTTTCTCTGGCCAGTATTAACCGTCGGATAGCACCTTCAATTGAAACGGTTATGTTAATTACCGACCCCTCAGTATCTGAGGTTTCTTCCAGTATGGTAAAAGAACTGGTAGCTTTAGGAGGCCCGTATGAACAATTTGTTCCAGAAAATGTGGCAACGGATTTACGGGTTTGGAAAGAATCCCAAGATGTCAAGTAAAAGAAAAACAGCAGAGGTAGTGGAAATTCTTGATTTCTTTGGTGAGGTTACAGATACCCGATGGGTAAGTAAACCTGATGTGATACAGTTCTTTGCAGATCTTGGGTTTCACAGGGCTCTGGATGCTGAAGGCTACCCTGATAACTGTGACAATCTCTGGCTATTCAAACGAAATAAGAAAGCCTGTTGTGCCATTGGTATCATTGGGAAACAATATGAGATACACTCTAAGTTCTTACATAATGCTTTCTATGCTGTGAGTTGTACTCGTGATGTGGAGTTTGTGGTATCCTCAGCTTTGACAGCTTGTTTCCCTCAAGGGATGGTTGATGGTTGTGTATATATGTATTATTCAACAAAGAACCCGCCCAAGGGCTTCAATACTTTGCCTTTGGCTAAGAGTACAGAGAGGTCTTGTTATTAAGCGTTCGTAGCTCAGATGGATAGAGTATCAGCCTCCGAAGTTGAGGGTCGAGGGTTCGAGCCCCTCCGGGCGTACCATTTTAACATAAGGAGAAATAAAATGATTGAAAAACTTAAAAACACATTCAAAGAAGACCCATTCCAATTCTGCATGAGAGCTACTATTCTTGGTGCAATCATCATTGGGATCATCTTTTACACATGAGTGGTAGTTGGACAAAATCCGCTGTGGTGATGAGTTTAAACGAGGCTACTGCTGAAGTTATTATCGGTGAGGATATCGAACCGACAAAATTTGCCTTGTTAGAATTCCCAAAAGAAATCAGACACCTGGTTAAACCCGGGTTTTCATTCAACTGGACATATTGTGAGGGAGTATTTTCAATTTCTCACTATGGAAGCAATCCGGCTGGATGAGGAGCTTGTTTCGAAAACAAGTAGGCGGGCAACCGTCTGAGGGTTCGAGTCCTTCTGCTTCCGCCATAAACTAAGAAAGCCACCCAAAGATACCTCTGGGTGGCTTTCGTGTCTTTAAAGCCTGTTTACGGTCGTTTTGATATGATTTTATTGCATCCTATTTCCCTACTTACTATTTCCCAGACTTGTCCTTCTCTGGCAAACTCGACAGGGACAGTGTTATCTTCATCGTACCATCCTCCAAGATCCACCGCTGCGTGTTCCATCTGTTCCAGAGTAGCATCGTCATGGATAGTGTGATGGTGATGAATCACCAAATGTTTGGCTTTACAAGCTATTGCTTGTTCAAAACAGGACTCAGGAGTTCCGTGGCCGAAAGTTTGGGTTGTGCTGCTAAGTTGTTTCTCAGTGTATTGACCATCCAACAAAATCCAATCCACATTGGCAGCCAGCTTGGAGATCTGGATGTTCGGGTGACGTAACGGTTCATTATCCGAACAGTAAGCCATAGACGTTCCCATGTAATCAATACGGTAACCAAGACACCCATCAGGATGATTCAAAGGGATGGTAGTGATTTTTATATTGTTTTTGCTATGCTGGCTGTAACAAGCAGCAGAAATTTGATTATATACCCCATCGTTTTCGGCAACATTAGGAGAAAGATATCTGTAGTAGAATGTTTCAGGGAATTGTCTATCATGACCAGTATAATGTTTCGTAGCTGGCATACATTCATGAGCTACAGGGAAATGAGGGTTAGCCTGTTGCTGGGACAGCATTTCTTCAACTGCCGAACGAGGCATACCTGTATGTTCATGGCCTGATGGAATAGGTCCGTGGATATGAAATGTATTGGTTCCAATGAAGTATGGTACACAGAACGGCAGACCTTGGATATGATCCCAATGAAAGTGACTGATAAGATTGATGAAATGTTCACCGATCACTCCTTTGGCCATCAGATCGTTACCAAGGACAGCCACACCAGAGCCATTATCCAGAATGATTCTGAAAGGACCAGCTTCAACATAGTAACAGTTGGTGTTTCCACCATAAGCTAATGTTGAGAACCCTTTACGGGATGGTGTCGGTAAAGACCCTCTGGGTCCGTAACAAGTAATTTTCATCTTTGACATAATTTATTTTCTCCATTTCAGAACCATTGTGGCTCTTACTACAACAACCCACAGGTTGAAGAAACTAAGCCATAATAAAAAATACCCGCCAAGACCTAAATCTTGACGGGCATCGACACACCATTTGTAATTAAAATGGTTCGTCAGGGGGACGACACGGGATGTCGAACCTTCCACCACCCTATTTTTGTAGTGCCAGATTATAGGGAAACTGACGCCCTTTGTAAATACAACTTGAGATTCAACAGTAAATAATTCATAAACAGACCAACTCCAACTTTTACTCACGCGTTAGGGATACCACTAAAGAAAATGGGGACACTATGATAACGGTTTCAACACAGGTTTTTCCAATTAGATCTCTTTGAGTATTAGCCTAATACTCTAAATCTCTAACTTTGATTTACGGTTGACCCGCTCCACGCTTCTCACTAACGTAGGTGTCCCCACCCACGGCTGTACCTCAGCTTCGGGACGATGTTTTATGGTAGCTAAACCACTTCATTTCATCGGGGTTCCCGCCCGACTAGCCGGAGGCTAATCCAGCATGTCTCTAATCAGTCTTTCGACTGTTATTTGTTTGTCAATGAACGTCTTTCTTACTACAACAACCCACGAGAATCCAAAACTAAGCCATTTGTTTTAGCCCCAGTGTTTTCCGTACTTTAAATCTTTTACTGTATCCCAGTAAACGAACTTCTCAGCTTCTTCTGGGGTGTAGACTTTCAGGAGCTCTCGTCCGAACGTGGAGACTCCTTTGGCCAATCCAGCTTCATATTGGAAATGCCACCATTCTGCGGAAGTGTAAGTTCCTTTATAGAAACTGCTTCTGGCTCGGATGGGTTCAAATCCAAAGGCTTTGGCCAAATCTGTGAAACTGAAGAAAACTCCTTTGGTTTCTTTTTCTTTAATCTTGCCTCCTGTCATATAAGTAGATAGTAGACAGTCAGTAGTACGAGTCGGGAGTTTCTGGGATTCAATGAGATGGTCCATCTCCTTCATAGTTTTGTCAGTCCGACACCAAACAGACCATTGTCGGCCTTCATAAGCCACAATAACGAAAGGGTCTACGTCTGGTGTCTGCATCCCTGTGGGAAGTGCTAAATCAAAAGCACGGCCTGTGTAATGGAAACTGGTCTTTGACCGACTGGCATTGCTTCCAGTAGCCAGAGTTCGTTTTCCTCCAGCTGTTGTGAGGATACCACCGAGTTTATGAACTGTATTATAGAGGTCAATGTAAGCATTGGCTACATCTTCTCTGAGTTGGAGAAGGTTATAACCATCTCGTACCTGAAAGATATCTGCTGGGCATTTAGCCCACTTCATCATCACTGGTTCTACAGGCATGTCTTTAGGTGTGTACGTCTCCAACAGAAGATATTGTAAAGCCCGTTCATCATCCAATTTTCTGAGTTCTTGGTCAAATACTTTAGCTGTGGTGTTGCCGACGATCCCGTCATCATATAAACCATGGTCATGTTGAAATTTTTCTACAGCTTGCTCAAGCAACGGACCAAAAACCCCGTCATTACTGAGTGTGCATCGTTGGCCGTAGAACTGAAGACCTTCTTGAAGTTTCTTAACATCCGGCCCTTTAGAACCTTTTTTTAATAACATATTAATTTCCTTTAAAAAACAACAGGAGTCAAGAGGTTAGCTAAATCCCCTGACTCCCATCTACTATTAACCCAAAATCATTGGCCAAGGTACGGGTTTGCACCGCATTGTCACCCGGTTAGAGTGGTTTTTACTGTTGATAACATTACCCAGCATCGAACACATCGAGCGATAAGTTACCCATCCCTGACCTATTCGGAATAAGGCTGTTTTTTTGTTCCCAGTTCACCCTGCTGGTAGGGTCTGTCCGACGGACAGAACAGGCTGGTTTAGCCCGCGGGAATGGTCATAGACCGTACAGCTTACCACAGGCTGACATCAGACCGGTTAATAAATTCTTAATAATAACCTGATCCTGGAAAACCGCTCTGCCACCCGGGGGAGGTGGGACTCTAAAGCAATTCTCCAAAACCAGGTTATTACTAAGAAAAATAATGTCGGATTTCCGATTCGTCACCGACTATGTTCTTTAGCCTAGATTCCATATCATATCTAGCGTTGTGGAGTAACTCCAAAGAACATTATTTATTGATCGTCTATAAAAATAATGTCAAAAGTGGGGTACCAGCCCTCCCAACTCGGCAATTTCAGAATAGCTCTAGGACGACCTGCTTGGTTAAAACAGTGATGGTCCTATGGTAGTTCTGAAGTACTTTTGTGGTCAAACTTTTGACAAACTGTTCCAAGAATTGGGGATTCTCACCCCGAGTAGCACACGAAGTCTACCAATGCAGCGGTTAACGCAGTTAATATGGCTATTAAAAGGTTTACCCATACCGCATGACCGTTCGGTATTCGGACCAGATTCCTGGAAAAATTAAATATGGTGGAGCCGGAGGGTATCGAACCCTCGTCCAAAATAAATTCCTTAACAGATACTACATGCTTATTCCGTTACCTTTTTTCCACTCATGCGGAACGGACAAATCTTCTGAGTGGGTTGTTTAGAGTTTTGGTTCTCGGCTAATATGCCTCTAACGATACATATAATGCCCAGTCTTCCTGTCTCTGATGCCCTGACCTCGACCCGGAGACCCGATCAAGCAGGACAAGCAGCTTATGCTGCTATTGCTAATTCCGTGTTGGCAATTAAAAGTTTGGTCTATTTTTACGTAGCCTAGACTAACTACGACATGCATCCGTCAGCTTCATTACCCTGTCGAATCCAGTTCGGCCCCATATTTGATTGTGAAAGATCATCTGTTCTTATATCAACAACCCACAATATATGAAAACTAAGCCAAAAGCAATTAAAAAATTAAAGTAACAACCACATTTGCCTGATTCCAAAGTCCCGTTGCTTCATAATTTCCGACCTTGTTTGGGTCTCCCCAGATACTACCGACCGAAATAAAGGAGTAAGTAGCTCGTGAGCTATGTCTTTTAAGAATTTCCCTTTAGTGAAAATGTCCTCTTTCGGGATATAAATATCCATGTTGTTAGTAAGCATATCATATGTCTGCTTGTTGGCCGTAACTTTTATCACAGGAGCTATGGCAGAACCAAGTGGCGAGCCTATACCTGTGGTGAACATTGCAAGGTGTGCTCCACCAATGAGCATCCCTGTCATACATAAGAGATCCTGACCGGGACCATCCATGAAATAAAGCCCGGGGTAACTGGGGATTTTTTGAGAGTAAGCCAACACTTTTTGAATCTTTATTAAATCTGAATGTCCCATTTTACGGGAGTTACCCATGGATTTCTCAGTAAGAGTAGATATCCCACTATCAATGTTTCCCGGAGTAGGTTCACTTTCTTTGATGTATTTATCCAAAGCCTTAGTTACGTTATCATAGAAACCTATCATGTTTCTCAGTTTGGTTACTGCTTCTTTTTTAGTTTTCTCATAAAAGTATTGTTCGGCTCCCAATAGCTCACTAGTCTGAGAAAAAATGGCAGACCCGCCTTGTTGTATCATGAAGTCTGTAAAGTGGCCGACTGCTGGGTTAGAAAACAAACCTGATGTTGGGTCTGAACCGCCATTTAGGATGGCTGCTGTGAGATTACTGTAAGTTATCTCTGTTCGTTTTTTATCACGGATATTATTAAGGAGTACTTCTACTTTTTCTATCCCCTGCTCAATACAGGAATTGGTATTACCTGTAGCTTGGATATTCAAATGATCAAAAGTCACTCCAATGTCTGACATACGTTTAATCATGTTACTGGTTTTGTCCTGATAACCATCACAACAAAACTGGCCACAACCTAAACTGACTAAGAGGACAGCTCCCACATTTGGGTGTTTAGCAGCCCCTAAGAGGGTCCTGAAAGCAACAACTTCATCCGAACCAGTATGGCAACACCCTGCCCCATGATTAATGGCTACACAGTAATTTTCGTTATGGTCTCCAAAGGACTCATCTTTGAAATGTTCAGCAATTTGATTAACGACGTTATTGGCACAAAAGACAGTAGGGATTATGAGAAGGTGGTTTCGGATACCGAAACTTTTACCTTGTCTGAAATATCCTTTTAAAATAGTCATGTTTACCACCTACCCTTTCAAATCGTTCAACCCCAAATCATTATTTAGGAAACGATAAAAATTAAGAATGGTCTTACGTTTTCTTTGCAAGCTTTCGTTTTTTTCTTCTTTTTCCGAAATCAGTTTCTTGATATCAACCATATTACCAATTCGGATTGAGGCCCCTTTGGGGATAACTGAACAGGCTCTGCCTAAATGAACGTCCTTGTCAAAGGTGTCGTTCATTTGTTTCTCAAGGCGTTTGTCCGTTATCTGAATCTCATTGATTCTCAGGCTATGCCCAGGGTTCATATTTTTAAGAGCAGAAGCCATCCCGTTCTTATTGGTTGCTGTAAAGGGTTCCAGAAGTTTTTTAATTTCTTCATTCTCTAAAACAACATTACAGACATGAACAACGTCTCCCATAACAATATCCTGAGCAGCATAGCCGATAGGAGCATTGAATTTTATGACGTTACTGCCTTTAGGGATTGATGTGATGGCAACTTTGGTGTTGGAAAAGGTGTTTTTATTAGGAGTGATAGTGCCGATTTCACCTTTACCTTCCTCAAAGAGAGGGTAAGGGACACCAGCTTCTAAAAATTTCTCAGGTGATTTACAAGAATCACATACGGGAGCTTCATCCATAATAAGGGCTGTAGCTACATTATCCTCTGCGTTTATTTTGTAAAAAACATTCATGATACCACCTGTTGTTAAAAATGGAGCCGTATGAGGGAATCAAAAACCAATATTCGTTAAATTGTTATCTCCTTAGTAGGAGGTGTTAATTATGTTACCCTTATTTACTGATGAAGATTTCAAAAAAGCTAAATGCAAAGAAAAACTCCCACTTAAATGTAAACACTGTGGTGAAATATTTTATCAAACTAAACATCGTATATATGCAGGGCTACGTCCAACTCATACAAACACCACAGATTTCTGTAGTCAGGCTTGTAGTGTTAAATATCGACGGATAGGGCATCGGGTTGAGTTTGACTGTGAACAATGTAATCAACCCTCCAGTAAAAGATTATCTCAATATAAAAGATCCAAACATCATTTTTGTGGCCATATTTGTTCAGCTACCTACTATAATCAAAGGAAACAAACTGGAACTCGGAGGTCAAAATTTGAAGTTTGGGTTGAAGAGCAGTTGGTCTCCTTATACCCTGACTTGGAATTCCATTTCAATAGGAAAGATGCCATCCAATCTGAATTGGATGTTTATATCCCTGAATTAAAACTAGCCTTTGAAATCAACGGTATCTTTCATTATGAGCCAATCTTTGGACAAGATAAGTTATCTAAAATACAAAACAATGACCATCGAAAATTTCAGGCTTGTGCCGAGAAGGGTATTAGTCTTTGTATTATTGATACTTCAACTTTGAAATATATTAAACCTAAAAAAACTCAAAAATTCCTTGATATTATTACCACTATCATTGATCAAACTCTTAGCCTTGATAATTAAACCAAGTTACCATCTGACACCACGAGGAGGTGTTTTGATTACGTCAGATAGCCGTATGAGGGAATCGAACCCTCCTTACATCCTTACCAAGGATGTGCCCTACCACTGGACTAATACGGCATTGGTACCGTCAAGCGGAGTCGAACCGCTGACACCCTGGCGACAAACCAGGTGCTCTGCCAACTGAGCTATGACGGTCAAAGGTTAGTTACCTAACCAATGTAATATGTTAAAGAACGGTCTTTATTTTCTTTGAGGACCAACTCAGTAAATTCTTCAATGGTGATAGACTTCACTGTTTTGTCATCACGTCTCCTCACGGAAACCGTGCGTTGATCTACTTCTCTTTTACCCACGATAAGCATGTAGGGTACTTTCATTTCGTGAGCCAGACGGATTTTGTGTTGGAGGCTCTCATCTTTGTCATCAACAGTAGCACGGATCATCTGGCTACGGAGGATGTCTTTAACCTCATTTGCATAACCACCGAACTTTTCACTGCTGATCGGCAGAATACGAACCTGTTCCGGGGCTAACCAAGTCGGCATTGCTCCGGCATAATGCTCAATGAGGTTTGAAACAAAGCGTTCCAGAGATCCCAGAATAGCTCTGTGGATCATGATAGGAGTTTGCTTAGTGCCATCCTCAGCAATGTAAGTCAAACCGAATCTCTCAGGCATTGAGAAATCAACCTGAATGGTTCCACACTGCCATGAACGTCCGATAGCATCCTTGAGATGGTAATCAATCTTAGGACCGTAGAAAGCACCGTCTCCTTCATTGATGGTGTAATCCATATCTTTCTTGTCCAAAGCAGTTTTCAAAGCAGCCTCGGCAGCTTCCCATTGCTCATCAGTACCAATGGAGTTATTAGGTCTGGTGGACAGTTCCACTTTGTAGTCCAGGAAACCAAAGGCACTGTAGGTACTATGCACCAAGTCAATCACACTGATGATTTCATCATTCAACTGTGACGGAGTGCAATAGATATGAGCATCATCCTGAGTGAAGCCTCTTACACGAGTCAACCCGTGGAGTTCACCGGACTGTTCGTGACGATGGACAAAACCAAACTCAGCCATCTTGACAGGCAGATCCCTGTAGGAATAATGATGGTCTTTGTAAACCAAAGTGCCACCAGGACAGTTCATAGGCTTGACAGCATAGTCGATAATACGGTCAGAGGACATTTCATTGTCTTTCTCGTTGATTGTAGTGGCGTACATCTTGTCTTTGTAGTTATCCCAGTGACCACTTTTTTTCCACATCTCGTTATTCAACAAGGTTGCTGTTCTGATCTCCTCAAATCCACGTTTAAAGTTCATTTCCTTACAGAAGTTGAGGACGTTATCAAATATCACAGTACCATTGCCGTGCCAGAACGGGAAACCTTGAGCTTCCTTATGGAAGCTGAATAAATCAAGTTCTTCACTTTTTCCCAGTGTTCGATGGTCTCTTTTCTTAGCTTCTACCAACATTGCAAGGTGGGCATCAAGTTCTTCTTTGTCAGAGAAAGCATACACATAGATACGTTGAAGCTGCTTTGGTGTACCCATCCAATAAGCACCAGCAACTGATTTTATCTTGAAGCTGTCGGGGTTGATACAACCCGTAGATGGAACATGCGGTCCTTTACACCAGTCCGTGAAATCAGCCTGTTTATAGAAACTGGAAACATCACCAACACCAACTTTGTCAGTAACCATCTCCATTTTAAGAGGGGATTTCATCTTTTCCAAGAGTTCCAAACTCTCTTCTTTAGACAACTCGAAGCGGGTGACAGGGATGTTTTCTGCAATGATTCTTTTCATCTCAGCTTCGATTTTCTCGAAGTCCGAAGGGCTGAATTTATACTCTGTATCAAAATCATAGTAAAATCCATCGTCAACAGGCGGTCCTGCTGCAAGATCAATATCAATATCACTATACAGTCTGCTTACAGCCTGAGCCAAGATATGTGATGAAGTGTGGCGGGTAACGTCAAGTACTTCGGCAGCACTGACTTCTTCAAGGATCATGTCCTCTGTAATTGGGGTTGCCAGATCAATAATCTCACCGTTGACTTTGGCTACCAAGTCTTTTACACCAAGAATATTTCCGAGAGGTATTCCTACCTCTGCCACAAAATCTTCACTGTTCGGGTTTGAAAAAGATATTATACATTTACTCATAGCATACTCCATTCATTTTGCGTTGTACTAAACAATAGTAAATCTTGCACTACAATTATATTTACCCCAAACTCGTCAAGAGCACTCACTCCTGCTTCGGGATAGTAACGACCTACTTGTAAGATTTCAGTCTTCATTGAATTCACCTTTAAGTAAAAAATGGAGCCAACAGCCAGAATCGAACTGGCCACCTACTGATTACGAATCAGTTGCTCTACCAGATGAGCTATGTCGGCTTACCCTAGCTAAGAATTATTAGAAATAGATTCTGCTAGGCTTGATAATTCTGAAACAGCCTTGAAAACTTCATCAAGGTCTCGTAGTTTTTCCATACTACCTTCATCATAGTTTGCATCTAAAACCAGAAAATTGTCTCTAGCCATCTTAAGATGGTAAAGAGTAGTTTCTTTTAGTTTTTCCTTATGGGTCATTGCTTACTTCCTTTAATAATCCTGATAGCCTAACTGAGCAGCATATTCGGCTGCCTCTGCCATAGCCATCATATTTTCTTCATCAGTCAATTCTACTGTTTCTCTGGTATCTGTTCTTGTTACTGACCGTTGAACCAGAACTTTAGTGTTGTCTGTCAAAGACAGATCCTCTGGAAAATGTACGTAATATACAACTTCAAGTGTAGGTGTATCTGCATCGGGGGATTGTCGTTCAAACTGGACTTTAATAACTGTCTGTTTGTGTGCTGCTAACTCGTGCATGATTCTCATATTGTCATCCTATCTCTACGTTTCTGTTCTTTTTCAATAGCTACGCAAGCCCTTTTCCAATCAGGCTTACATAAATTTACAAGACATGAAGATTGGACAGCCATTCACACTACGTGGGCCGGCTTTCGAGTAATCTTCCCATACTATACCCAGATTCTCAGTATGGCCTGTTACCACACCTTTCCAAGCAAGGTTTCTTTTCAGGCTGGCTAAATCCCAGTCTGCTACTATCTTATCAAAGTCTTGGTTTTCAATATCATATTGTTTCCGATCTTCTGCAAGATTAGCTTTCAGTTCATTGATCTGGTCATTAATCTTTTGACATTGGATTTCCCATCCAGCCTTCTCGTCGGCATAATCTTTATCCAGTTTGGCATTCTTAACCTTAAAGGTTTCTAAATATTCAACCTTCTTATCCTTAGGGGCCTGTTGGAATTCAATCTGGCTCTGGATATCAGCCAGTATTTCTGGATCAGGTTTGATCTCTGAGGGCTTGTTGGGCTTATCAGGTTTCACTGGGTATGCTGGAATTGAAGGTTTCTTAGAAAGTTTTGGTTCGTCATCGGGTTCGGGAGGAAGTTTATCCTCAATTAATGCCATTACATCTTTAGGTATCTCCAAAGCACCGAACATCAGAGGCATGAAAACCATTCCCAGACTGGTACCCCTGCAATGCTTATCAGTAAAAATCAAACCTTCCATGTAACGAAGGACAAATTGCTTCAAGTCGTCCGAAGACATTGGGTACAACTTCAACTGGTGGTTGGCAATAGCTTCAAACCCTACTTTAAGTAAAACAGCCTCCTCACTTCCTGTCAAGAGCTTCTGAGTGCCGTCAATACCAATCTCCAAGCGGAACTCTTGAACTAGATCATAAGCCGTCTCCAACTCATCACACTTAGGCTCCCAAGTTAAAGTCATTATCTTGGAAGATCGTGTAATCGAAACTGTCCATTTAGGGCATTTCCAAGTTTTCTTGGTCTTCGTTTCTTTGGTTGGTTTCCCATACCTGTTTCCGAAAACATAATCCAAGTTATCAGATGCAGGATAACCCCACATGATATGATTCAAGGTACTTTGAATCCATTCCAGATCATCGGGAGGCCCAATGTATATTTGTTTTTTTCTCAAGTCTTCCATTAGTTTTTCTTTACTCTCTTTCCTCGACGCCCACCACGGACATCAGCCAGTTCATTCAGTTTAGCAATCAGCATCTTGGGGATTTCTCTTATCTTGTCAGAATACACATAATCATCAAATAAGCCTTTAACATATTGAGCACCTGACCCGACACCTACACCAATGATGTAAATACCAGCTTCACGGGCAAGCCTGATTTGACGTTGGATAATCGGCTCATGGCCACCATCAGGGCAACCATCGGTAATAACAAACATGAATCTGTGAGCTTCTTCTCTGGAGCTTAGTTCTTGAAGGGCATACTCAGTACCATCAGCCATTGGAGTACTGCCCGTAGCTTGAGTATTGGCAAATCTCCACTGGACAGTTTTGAAACGCTCATGCCAAGTTTTGAAAACGTCAATCCGAACACCGTCAAAACGGTGATATCCTTTACCTCGTTCAGACGAGTCAATTTCTATATCATCCCGTTGATTCTTAGCTGCACCCCAACCATTCCTGAATCCGCAGGCCATTGTAGCACAACCAAGGCTGTCTAAGGGTTCTACAATAGCTGTCATCATTCGAGTTGCTAACTCTAAAAGGTGACCCATTGAGGATGATTCATCCACAACTATAGCAGCTGCCATAGTCATATCAACTTGCTGGCCTTTCTTGTAATAGGCTTTATTAGGACTCTGTCTACCTTTTAGGCAGATTTTGGAATCCACAAGAAACCGGTTCGATAAACCACGTCCTTTAGAAACACCGTGATACGTGCTGGTCATTTCAATAGACCTGATTACGGTTCGTAAACGTGCTCTGAAATAAGCAGACTCAGCTTTGACGGATTTTATAACATTTCCGGCTTGTTCTCTATCATATTCTTTCCCTCGACTTGAAGGTTTCACAAATTCGATTATATCCAAGCTGGGGTCATATGGTTTCCAGATCTGTTCACCGCTCTTTAATTTGATAATTTTATCTTCTTTATCTTGAGCTTCCTCAAATGCACCCTGTAGGGCTGAATTGTTATTTTGAATGCCAGTATCTTTTTCGGCAGCAGCATCTTCCATTGCATTTTCTGCAATGTTTGACCAATCGTTACCCTCTAAAGGGCCGTCTTTATAGTCGTGTCCGCCGGCAGCATTTTGGTGTTGGTCAGATTCAGAGTCCCCTTCACCATCACCTGTCTCGGTTTCATCATCAGGGTCTCCATTGTCATCAGTCCCTTCGGAGTCCTTTGAATCATCCCCTGAATCACCATCAGAATCTTCACCTGAATCTTCATCAGAATCACCATCAGAATCTTCACCTGAATGCTCTTGGTGACCGTTATCTTCGTCTCCATCCTTATCAGAGTCCTTATCGGAGTCTTTACCAGAACCCTCAGAATCCCCATCTTCATCAGATTCCTCATCTTTACCAGACCCGTCTGATTTTTCATCGGAGTCTTCATCACCGTCTTTATCTGACCCAGAACCATCTTGGTCATCATCACCATCTTGGTCATCACCATCTTTACCAGAGGATTTCCCTTTACCGTTTTGGCCTTCACTATCATCACCTTCTTTACCATCTTGGCCTTCACCGTCTTGCCCGTCTTGGCTATCACCATCCTCATCACCGTCTTGGTCATCACCATCTTGGCCGTCTTGATTTTCACCATCCTCATCACTCTCAAAATCTTCGGGGTCAAACCCTTCAAACTTCGGGCTTTTTTGAGGTTTTCCTGACTGTTGGTCGTCTTGAGGTTTTTCTTTCTTTAATTGGACATCAATTTCTTCTTGGTATCCACAGACGGTACAAGTGACGATGCCTTTTCCTTTGACTTTGCCACCGTTGCCATCAGGTTTGGGGCGTACAACCAGCTTATCAGCCTCTGCACCGCATTTAGGACATTTTGTTTCCCCATCTCCAGCACCCTGTTGTTGATTCTCTTGGTCTGATTCATTTTGTTCAGCTAAATCAGCAATGAGAGCCAGAACATCCATTGCTCTTGTGAGACAGCCGATATCATCATGAGCTTTCATTTTGATACAGGCGTCTACCAGAGGTCTGAGTGGTCCTTTGGAGACCATGTCACAGGCTTCAATATTTTCTTTTTTGTAGGATGCAATAGCATCTCTTTGGATTTCAGTATTATAGCCGAGACCTAAATCTCGGAAAGCTCTTGTAATGATAGACATTGTACATTGAGATTCAGTCGGTCCAGGCATCCCCACCTCTTCCATCCGAGCTTTACCTTCTTCAATATTCTTCTTCTCCATAGCCAAAATGAAATCTTGAAGGTCACATAATTTAACAAAAACACCTTCAAATTCTTTACGGCCACATTGTTCAATTCTGATATCCTCAATGATATTAGACCATTCCAAAAGAGGTTTGGTCAAAACTGACCAGTCTTTTACTTTAGCCCATCTGGGAATGACAACATCAGCAATCTCATTTGTTTCGAGAGGACGACGGCAGGAATACTTGGAATGGAAAGCTTCGTGGTAAGCACCACCTGTCAGAGCCATTGCAGTTCTGATAGGAAGCAGGTCAGGAGTGTTGGCAATTACTATTTCACGATGAGGAGGTTCCTCATCATTGGCTTCCTTGACCCATTCAGCCACATCTTTTTTGACAGGGACGCACTCAGGGTTTTCTTTTGCCCACTCACACATATGCTTTATAAGGTAACGAGTTGTCCATCTGTCTTTGTTGAAAAACATAGAACCCCGACTGAATACATCAGGGGTATCGTTTCCTAAGATACCGATAACAGACTGTTTATGAGTCCTACGGTATCTTTCACCTTTTAGCATTATAAGCTTTTTTTCTTTAAGCTTTTTTTCTTTAGGTTTTTTATTTTTTAACATCCAAAATCTCCTTAAAACTGCTCACGGGTTTATTACCCGCTTATCCCAACAACCCACAAGAAATCAAAACTAAGCCAAAAACAAAAATAAAATAATTAGCTTAGTTTTGAAAAGTTGTGGGTTGTTGAAGTGTAAAAAGGGTAGAACTTAATGAACTGACCAAACTAATGTAGGAGTTAATATGGCCACAGCACTTATTAAAACAATCAAATGTAAGATTTGCGGACAAGAGGAAAAAGACTATCTTGTCCCCCATCTATTAGAAAAACATGGCTTAACGGCTCAGGAATATCTGGACAAATACCCAGGTGCTCCTATTACCAGTCAACGTCTGCTGGATTCTTACCAAAAACTGACGAAAACTACTCGTCGGGCACACCCTCTCAAACTTGAAGAACTTACTATAAACTTTGCTAAAATTGAATTTGCAGTCAATTGGGATGTACCTGCTTCGGCTTGTCTTCCTCTCCCTGATCATTATGCCACCCCAACTAAAGGGATGTTGGGTGAAGATATCCAACATGCTGCAACGGCTCTGAAATTCCACCGTTCTCAGTACATTTGGGGAATGCCTGGAACGGGTAAAGATGCCCTTTTCCATGCATGGTCTGCTTTGACCAGAACTCCTGCTATTATGAGACAGGTAAAACCTGGAACTGATATTGAAAGTTGGTTTTTTACCAGAGCTTTCAATGAGAAAGGAACTTTTTGGGAGGAGGGGGCTGTTTTGAAAGCTATCCGTGATGGATATCTGACTGCAACAGGCCGTCGAATCCCTTATCTTCTCCTGATTACAGATTTTGACAGGGCTGATAGAGAACAAGGTGAACACCTTCGACTCATTACAGACTCTATCCAAGGGCGTATTGATGGGCCTGCTGGTGTGACTTATGAGGTATTTCCAAATACTTGGGTGGTGGCTACGGCCAACACTGCCGGTTCGGGTGATGACCGAGGGAGAATGATCTCAGCCAATCCGCTGGATGCTTCCTTATTGGATAGGTTTGAGAGAAAGTTCCAGTTCCATTGGATGGAATGGAAAGACGAAGGACCTATTTTAAAAGCTAAGTTCCCATTGCTGGCTCAAAAGACTCCAAGTGTTTTCCCGAAAATGGCTGCTGTTACTAAAGCTTTGAGGTCAGCTATCTTGAATGGAGACCTCTACGGAGAATTTAGTCACCGTGGTTGTTGTGCTATTTTAGGTCATGCTCAGGATCTTCTGGTATGCCATAAAGAAATCCCGACAAACCTGATGAAAATTGCCAGTAGAGCTTGGGTAGATTGTCTACCTGATGCAGAAAACAGAGATGCTGCAAGGAAAATAATGGATGCCCAGTTTAAGATGTTAGACGAGGGTGATACTTCACATATCAGTAGTGGTAGTGGGGGTTTGGATTTTTAAATGACAACTAAACTCACAGCAAAAGATTTTAAAGACCCGCTTATGCTTGTTATGTCTGAATTGACAGAAACTAAAGCGGATTCTCCTATAGAATTTGAAACAACTTTAACCCCGATTTGTAAACTGATGGATATTACTATGGATCAGTTTGGAAATGATCCAAGTTCGGGTGCCCCGAAAGTAAGAAAATGGATTCAGTGGGCTTTTAAAGATTTGAAAAAAAGTGGTTATACAAAAACAACCGGTCGTGGCCAGTGGGCCTTGACAGATGCAGGAGTGCTTCTTATGACAACACAAGTCCCAGAAAATAAAACTTCAGATAAAACTGATGCTATTTCAACCAGTACTTTGTTTAGCACTCTCCAACCTGAGAATGCTTACCATATGGATGACTACATCCGAACGCTGGCTGCTCAAAATACAAAATGTTTCAGGTATTATGCACAACAAAGCCCTATCTGTGGAGCTTGCCCTATCAATACGGCATGTGCTAATGCTATGATGTCTGAGCTAGTAGGGCTTGCCAAGAAATTACATACTCAGGATGTCACAAGAGCAGCTCGGGAAAAAGCAAAAGATAAAGCCGATCAATCAGATTCTCATACCAGCCCTGCCCCTACAAAAATGCCCAAAGGAGGTGCTGACCCTGTATTGATTCATCAAACTTCTGTTTGTGGTGTCTGTGGAAAACCTATCCTAAAAGGGACTTATGCTTGCTGGATTACGGCCTCCGTTGGAGAAAGTGCTGGGTTATATCATCCTGAATGTTATGAAGAAAATGATAAGTAGGGTATGATAGGAGTAACACCTGATACTGATTTATAGGAGATAACTGATGGATGTAAAACAATTGGAAGATGTAGTAGCAAACTTAAAAGGTTTGTCTAATGATATCCAGAACACCTTGAATGATAATTCAACCCCTCTTGCTACTGTGGTGGACATTGGGATTGAACTGGACAGGGTTCTCAAACTAACCGCAAAAACATTGGAACCCGTTAAAGTTATCCTACGCCAGAAAGCCTTGGATATGAATAACCAACAATCAGGTACTGTTGAACTGAGATCTGGACTCTGCACGGTGCAGATACCCTCTCCAACGATTGCCGTTCGGAAAAGGTATGATATGCAGCCCTTGAAAGATTTGATAGGTCCGATGTTTTCAGTGATCTTCCGTGAGATTACGACGTTCAAACCTCAGAAGGAGTTTGAACTAGAAGTCAGTCAGTGTGATTTAGTTGTACAAACGGATATTATGAAAGCTGTTGAACTGAAAGACAATAGTCCACGGGTTTACTTCAAAGGAGTAATAACATGACAATTTATGAAATGCTATTGATGGCCATCCTTGGTCACTTCATTGGAGACTATCTCTTTCAACCAAAATGGGTGGCTCACTATAAAACCAACAGTGATTGGTGTGGTTTCTGGACCTGTGTTTTACACTGTATTCTTTATTCTCTGATTATCTCCATTATGATAGGTCTAGGGAAAGTCATCAATCCTTGGGTGTTTGGGATGGTATTCCTGAGTCATTACCCCATTGATCGTTACAGCCTTGCCCAGAAATGGTTGGATATAACAGGTGGCCGTAATTTCATGAATGATTATGATGAGGCTGTGGAGTATCTTAATAAGCAACTGCTTGAGAATGGTGAGGAACAACAGGCAGAGTTAAAAACCCCGGTCATTGTCACATCGTTCGGATGTATCGTTTATACCATCACAGATAACACCCTCCACATTGTCTTAATGTGGGTCGGAATCTGTCTTCTTAATTTTTATAGCTTAGTTTAACAAAGGAGTTTTTTATGAGTCGTCATTTTTTAGGTTTTGAGGGCCCTTCTGTATTGCAGTTGATGGGTGGGGATATTGTTTTAGAAGATGACCAAGATTCCACATTCATCGGATCTGTAGTCAACCCGTTTGAAAATGAAACTGGTGGAGGTGCCCGTCTTCTTGCAGAATTTTATTTTGTAAACGGGATGGAGGGGTATGCTCCAGGGGATGATGCTTTCTGGACATTAAAAGTGTTCAACCATAAGGGACCTACAATTATTGATGTTGTTCGAGGATGTCCTGAACACATCCGTAAAACTTACCGTACTGCTGTCAAAGATAGTGGGGTGATTCCACAATAAACGGCTTGACAATGTTTCTATAAAGTGGTATTTCTATGAAATGGTTAAGGAGGCCACTATATGGAAAACATTATTGATCTAAAAAAACCAGAGATGGCCTATTTATTTGGATTCCTCCAAGCAGATGGACACCTGTCACAAGGTACTGGAAACAAAGGAAAACTTACTGTTGAACTTCAAGAAAATGATCAGGATATTTTGAAACAATTTCAAAAGTTGTTCCCTGTTTATTCATCCATTAGGTTTCGAGAGCGGGAAATCCTCTTTAATGGGTATCAGTACCCTCATTATAAAACGTCTATTTGGACTCTTTGTAATCATGATATACGAGAATCCCTGAATAACCTTGGCCTTCCTTATGGGAAAAAAAATACTGTGGTTTCCCCCCCAAAAGTTCAATTCTCAGCACCTGATTATTTCAGAGGGTTCTTGGATGGAGACGGATCTTTAGGAATTACAGGGGAAGGGGTACCATTTCTTGGGTGGTCGACAAACAGTGCAGCCCTAAACGAAGCTATTGTTAATTTCATAACCTCTGTCACAGGAAAACAGAAAACAGTTAACCCAAATAAACGAGATAAAATGTATAACCCAACTGTCTGGAAAGAGGATGCTCAAAAAATTGCAACCTGCCTCTACTATGACGGCTGCATGGCCCTCAAAAGAAAAATTGATAAGGCTAAAGAGGTTACAGATTGGGTTCGTCCAGACACCATGAGAATGGTTACCTGGCAAAGAAAAAGATGGTCTCCTGATGAAGATGTTTTTATAAATTCTCATTCTGTACCAGAGTCTATGAAAAAATTAGGACGTAATGAACGAAGTATTCGAATCAGATTATCAAGACTTCGTTTAGGGTATATTAAAAAATAATAATGGCTTAGTTTCTCTAAGTCATGGGTTGTTGATGTAAGAAAGAGAGATAGAAAAATGTCATTTAAACAAATAGTAGGTAAAGAAACTGCAAATCAATACATGATGCCTAAAATCAAAACTATGAACTGTAATGTTATTGCTTTTTTGAGTGATGCTTTATTTGAAGCATCAGAAGAAGCAGTTTGGCAGCAAGCATATAATGCTGCATCTTACCCAGGAGTAACACATGTATTTTTGATGCCTGATACACACTCAGGATATGGTGTACCAATAGGTTGTGTGATTGTTACCGAAGGAGTTATAATCCAGGCAGCAGCTGGTTATGATATATCATGTGGAATCCTCTATGCCAAAATAGAGGGGCTATCTGCAGATAAAGTTATAGACCCTGCAAAACGCCGTCAATGGATTGATGAGATTGAACTCAGGGTAGCTACTGGAATTGGAACCAAACGTCCAGACAAGATGCCTGTTTTCACTCACAAGTTTTTGGAGGAAGTTTTGATTACTGGGGGTCATGCCCTTGGTTTGTCTAAAGACGTTTGTGAACGTGTATCTTTACCTGTGGACACTAACCATTTCGACATGAAACGTATCCCACGAGCTACCAATAAGATGGTCGGCCAGCTAGGATCTCTCGGATCGGGCAACCACTATTGTGAACTCCAAGTAGACCCTACAGATTCGTCCGTGTGGTTGATGATTCACTGTGGTAGCCGTGGTTATGGTTGGCAAACTGCCGAACATTTCCTGTATGCTGGAGCAGAAGCTCGTGGCTTGGCCAAGAACCGCCGTGAAGAATCATGGTTATATGCTGACGAGCAGTTGGGCAAAGAGTTCTGGGCACACCATAATGCAGCTGCTAACTATGCCATCTGCAACCGACACGTCATTGCTCAACAGGTTTCTGAAGCAACTAACGTAGTTTTTGGTAAAGGTGCTAAAACTTACTACGAGATCAGCCATAACCTGATTCAGGAAGAAGAAATCTATGTTCCTGATGGTTCGTTGGTTAAGGGATTTGTTCACCGTAAAGGTGCTACTCGTGCTTTTCCTGCTGGACACCCTGCTTTGTATAACACCAAGTGGTTTGATACTGGCCACCCTTGCCTGATTCCAGGTTCAATGCTGCACGGTGCAGCTATCTTGTTCCCAGAAGAAGGTGCCAAGAAGTCTGGTTGCTCCGTGAACCATGGCTCTGGTCGTTTAATGGGTCGGTATGCTGCCAAGAGAGAGTTCAAGGAACTCCAGCAGGACATCGATGACGAGATGAACAATGCCAAGGTAGAATGCAAGGATGGTTTTATCGTTGAAGGTATCTTGATGAACTCTCGTCAAACTCCTTTGGACGAATGTGGCCATGCTTATAAAAGCCTGGATGCTGTTCTGAATGTTTTGGAAGAAGAAAATGTGGCCAAGATACATCGTCGTATGTATCCAGTTGCCAACTTAAAAGGACTTTGATAATGGGAGGAAATTATGAAATCCGTAGTTACTTTAGTTATTGAGGCCGGAGATGGGGAGCCTTGCCCATTCTGTAAATATAATAACAAACCAGATCAAGGATATAAAAACGATGTTGGAATTGATGTTCAGTATGCTTGGTTGAATTCTTCGTTAGGGGCATTGCATATGTGTGAACAATGTGCCTATATGTTGGCCACAGCATCAGCAATTGAGGCAGCAAGATATAATTGTTGTGAAGCACCCGGAAAATTTGATACGACAGTTGCACTGATTTTGAAAGAAGGGGTGACTAACAAGGATCTTCCTAGTCAGTTCATAGAACATATGATTGGACATGCTAAGTTACTACACCCATCATATCACTACATGGGCGGATTGGATGAAGATGCAACAAAACGAGGTGGTTTATTACAGGATGGGACACCTGATCCACAAATAGGTGACTTCTCAAAATGGATTAATGACTATTATGATGCTTGGCCTTTTAGAGTTCAGTATGAGGGTAAATAACTAATGGATAGAAACTTTGTGGTACGTGGCCTTTCTTGGGCTTTGAAAGAAGCTCAAGAAAAGGTCAATATCCCTGCCACTTGGAAACAACTGAAAAAGTTGGGGGGTAAATACGGCAAACGGTTTTTAGTCTTTGCAGTGATCTGGGAAATATTTGAAGATGTTATCCTCCCCATCATCTCTTGGGTGTTGGGAGTTCCTGAATTAATCCCCATACTCTTGATTTTCCACTTCGAGGTGGTTGCCTATCCTGTAGCATTCTGTGCCTTTAAGGAATGGGATCGGCTTCGGGGTGTAACAACTATGTACCCAGAGGGTAGGGATAGCTGGTCAACCCTATCAAGGTCATTGGCAAAAGTGTCTATTTATATGATGGCTGCCAGCGGGTGGGTTTTCATTTACATGGGGCAAGGTTCTGTCTGGGCTGGTTCTATTTTCCTTTCCTTACTATTCACGTTGGGGTTTGTCCATGAGAGAATGTGGCACGACTCCAATTATGGAATACGAGAAAACAATACCGTTGAATTTAAGAGGTGTGTGGTTAAAACCGGAACATTCACAGGCTTGGGGGCATTGACCATGTTCTCTGCTCTGCATGTCACAGGATTACCTATGAACCCCTCGCTTTTCATAGTTTATCACATTGTAGCAGCAATCTTGTATCTCGGTCTTGAAGCAGTATGGTCGAGATCAACTTTAGGGGTAAAAACACTTGAAGAGGAGAACCTAAAATGTCAGAAGCCGAAAAAATAGATTACTTAGACCATGAAATAATCAGAGAAATAATTGAAGAAGCAGTGTCTGCCCTGAAAGCCTTGAAAAAAGAAAACCAGTCCTTAAATGAAATAAGACACATGGGTGTTTTCTGGAAAAAACATTACGAAAGCACACTTGATATGTTAGGTTTTAGTATAGAATATATTAAAAAACTGGAAACTCAGATAAAAGACCAGTTAGAATTAGAAGAGGGTGAATGATGAAGTGGATAAAATTTACAACAGATAATTATTTTACTTGTTTTGTAGGAAACCGCCGGAGATACAAAATCTCCGAAGTATTTTTTTCAGATGGTGACCGAAAAGAATTTCTATGTGAGTACCAAGAAAAAGTAACCACCATATTTAAAGAGGATGAAGATTCCTATGAAGAAAACCAGGAATGGGATACTGACTGTCTTTTAGGCCACACTACGAAACTTGCAGCAGCCAAGAAACTATGTAAAACTCACTTTGAAGGAGTTATAAAAGACCTTCAAGAAATGCTGAATGAGGTTTAAACAATGCCAGACAATAACAAATATCAGAAACTCCGTAAAATTGGTTACTCAATAGCCCCGAACTGTGGGTTCTGCAAACACAGCAAATTTGCTAAACTGACATCTCTGTGGGGAGAATGTTCAAAGCATCGTTATCAGCACCTGAAACACGATAACCCTGATGAAGGTCGTGGTATTTCCATCGTTCGATGGGGGACGTGTCCCGATGTAGATGTTGAACCCTCTGTCTTATTCATATTCTTGGGTCCTCATCAAGAGTTTTTCACAGGAAATGTTCCTGAAGAATACCAGTTTATGAACCCAACGGATTGTGGGACTTGTATCGGCCCGGACTGTGAAGGCTGTTCTAAACTTCCAGAAGGGGCAACAAAAGGTCCCGGAGCTTTAAAGATTGTTCTAACAAAAAGTCCAGGAGTTCTAAAATAATTTAATCCATCCGGCAATAAGAGTGGTAATTAATGCTGTTTTTTTGCATTGCTTGTAGGATTTGATGGTAAGTCATTCGTTTAAGCCACCGGGCATTATCCTGTACCCAACGATAGAAAACCTTAACATCTTTTCTCCCGCCTTTCATAGCAGGAATACAAGCAGGTAGGTTATTCTGATCGGATTTATCATTTACGGCAAAACTATTCCAATCAGCTCTGATAGAAACTTCGGGAGTTTCTAAACGGAAAGGACCGAATCCTGCAGGAGCTATGTCCACACCTCTGTCCATATGCTTTTCAAAGCCTACATCAGAACCAGAATTTTTAATAACCTGACGGATATAAGATAGAGCTTTATCATAAGTCATTTTATCCAGATTTTTAATCCATTTGAAAATATTAGCCCTGAGTATATCATCTCGGATGAAATCAATATCATAAATACTGAAATGTTCTACTTTCTTACCACGTTTCCCAGCATTCTCTAGGTCCCAGACCTTGACAACACTCCGGTAAACTTGGAAGCGTAGTGATTTATTCTCAAGAGTTTTCCCCATCAAAGGTGGATCTTTATAACTGGCTAACAACGTCCATTCGGACGAAGATTTCATAAGATTCCATTTAGGCATAAGAGTACCTCCTATCAGGGGACTCCTATAGAAACAAAAACGGAGAAGCCTTTCGACTCCTCCGTTTTGTGTATTATTTTAAGATACTTCATCTGTCCAGTATTTCAGACTACCGAGGTAATCTTTCCAAGATTTCGGAATGTCTTTCCGGCCTAGACCAGGCAGCCCATTCCCAGCCAAGTGCTTCGGCTTGAAAGGTTTCTGGATAAGAGCCATACGAGCCTGCTGTGGAGTACGACTTTTTTTCTTCTGGTTGCATTTGTAACAAGCTACGACGATATTCTGCCAGAGAGTTCTACCACCTTGACTCTTGGGAATAACATGGTCGAAGGTGAAATCCTCTATTGCCGTTTTCTTCCCGCAGTATTGACACTGGCCTTTGTCCCTGATCCAGATATTCCGACGGTTGAACTTCACACCTTTACGGAAGTATTTGGTCATCTTGGCCACAAATCTGATAATTGACGGTAATGGGAAAGTCGTAGAAGGAGACCGTAAAAATAAACCCTCGTACACATCTTCGATCACAGCTCGACCGGAAGTTATCCATGTGATAGCTTTTTGCCATGACACTGTATTGACGGGCATGTATGAACTATTTAGGACAAGAACTTGGGTTTCCATAACTAACTCCTTTTATAAACTCCTATAAGGACAATTAAATAATAGAGAAAGTGGCATAAAAGGTCAAGTTATGATTCTTGTCGTAGAACATTTCTACAAAACTTGGCTCGATGTATTGGTGTTACTCCCAATTTCTTAATAGCATACGTATGTACCGGTGTGCCATAACCAGCATTTTTATCCCAGCCATAACCGGGATATGCTTTGGACATCTCAACCATATAATTATCTCTAGCCACTTTGGCCAGAATAGATGCTGCTCCAATAGTCCATTCGATTGCGTCTCCATGTATGATGAATTCAGTTCGGACTCCTTGGAGTTCTGCCCATTGATTTGGATTCGGGGCTTTTCCATCAATCTTCACACACTCAATAGATTCTAAAGGAACTTTCTTCATAAGGTTTAAAGCTGCTTCTCGGAAACACTCAAAAACGGCCTTGTTGATACCTAAATGGTCAATTGTAGACACTGGCCTGCTTACGATGCTGAAGTACGTGTCAGGGGCATTCTGGAGTGATCTGGATACTACTATACGTCGTGTCCCTGTCAGTTTCTTACTGTCGTCCACCCCTGCCACAGGTTTCATATCAACAGGAGCCATAAAAGCTGCTGCATGAACGTCTCCTGCCAAGCATCCTCGACCAACCTCATCTATTCCAATGATGTATTTCATTTCTTTCGATTATCCTTTTTAGGGATGGTCTCCCAGGCTTTACCTGCCCACTGGCAATCAGAACACTGAACATTATAGCCCCAGTCCCGGAGCTTATAATCTTCGTCAGTCTGATGGATGTTATTACTTCCACACTTAGAGCATTTTGTTTTCATTTTAGCTCCTATTGAAAAATGGTACTCGTGACAGGGCTCGAACCTGTAATCAACGGCTTCGAAGGCCGGTGCCTTATCCAGTTAGGCCACACGAGCATAAGTTATTTATAGGCCAGAATATCAATCCCAGCTTCTTCTAACATCAGGGCAGAAATCTTGAAATCTTCTCCCCACCTCGGCATCTCGAAATCCGGTACAGAACAAACCATCTGAGTTATACCAGACTGAATGATACCCCGAGCACAGTCTGTACATGGGAACCATTTTAAATATATTGTACAGTTTTTCAGAGGAACCCCAGTTCGAGCTGCATTGTAGATAGCATTCCGCTCTGCATGTTCAACCCACTTGTATTTCTCAGGTCTGACTTCATACCGTTCTTTCTTGTCTTTAACTCCTCGGGGAATTCCGTTGTATCCTAACGACCGAACTTCTCTGTCCGGACCGACGATAACAGCCCCTACTCCGGTGGAAGGGTCTTTGCTCCACTTTTCAACTGTTCCACATAAGTCGAGAAATTTCTTATCCCATCTGCTAAGTTGGGAGTATTCGGTTTCTTTGAGAGGCATTTTATTCTCCTATTTAGTTACCTGTTTTCTCTGGTAAAGGACACCATTCAGGAGTCCCTTCCTCTGGGGTTGGTTTATTCATAACTTTACAAGTATCTGTTATTTTAAAACTCGCACAACCAGAGGGGTCTACTGATGTAGTTTCTTGAGCATTAATCTGATTTGGACATCCTTTGCAAGAAAAAACTTTAAAATATTTAATCATTTCTCACCTTTTCCGTTTACGGTGGTTAGATTCTTTGGTTTTCATATACTGACCGGGCGGAACTTTCCGGATAAACTTGACAGCTTTGAAAAACCGATCATTGGCCATCAATCCGGCAATAGTGTCCAGCTCCAAGACAGGATTCCTCAACTCGTGATTGCTAAACAAAGTATGGATTGTCTTATGGCATTCACGGCATACTAACTCAATGTCCTTCTTATCAGTTTTCTGAGTTTTCATATGGTGTTTCTCCATCAACTCAGGTACTTCTCTTTTACACAATGGGCATTTATTCATGTCAATTTCGGTATCATTATTTTATTTACAGCTTCATTAAGATCTTCCAGAGTCCCATCGTTAACGATTATGTGATCCGGGATAATGTGATCTACCCCTGTCTCAGTTTCATGTTTCTGTTCATTATCTGTTGAAGTAGGTCCGCCAGGACGATCCACTCGGATAACATAGTCACAGAAAGCTGCTTCAAAGGGCAATCGGATATCTGAAATGATAGCTACTTTAGGACGGTAAGGGTGGCTGTCACGGATGTCTTGCTCAAGAGCTCGTAACCACACCATCTCATCCAAACCACGGAAAAAGGATGATATCTTTTGTAAGGCTTCTCGGCCTGTTAAGTCTGGGGCTATAGTGGATGCTTTCCCTGCAGTACTCCAGGTGTCAGCACCCCATAACCCTTGCACAACCTTCTTCATGTAATTAGACAACTGGAAAATTAAACTGGAGCCCCCTAACCTACTAATCCGTATAGTTAGAGCATCGGACACGGCATCTTTACCTGACATCATTTTGCCAGTGACTCCAATAACAATCGTGTAATTATCAATCATTTTTTCCTCGTTTTATTAGGAAATCCCCGGGGATAGGTTTTTGTATTTCTCCCATAGGGTATTTTTCTTTTGCATTCTCGTGACGAATACGAGAACGCTCTTCTTTGCCTATAGCCCGCCAAGCATTTAATGTTAGTAAGACAATTCTTTTTTGATCTTCTGTCATATCTAATCTTTCTCCTGACCGAAATGGGCTTTAGCACATGTCTCACAGAAATAAATCCCACAGTACAAACATCGATAAGCATAGTGCATATTGATGGTTTTTCCACAAACACAAGTTACGTCAGGACATTTACCCCTGATTTGCTTATACTGTTTCTTGTATGCTGCCCGTTTATCAGGGATTGACATATTTGCCGTCGGGTCTACACCACACTCTGCTTCCTTATCCTTCAATTCTTTCAAGGCTAAAGCCCTGATGCTCTCAAGACGAGCTCGTATTTCAACGGTATCTCCATAGGAATTAGGAAACCTGTCTATCTCAGCCATGATTTTCTTGTATGTTGACATTAGTTTTTCTTCATGAGGTTAAAGGTTTTGGCCCCCTCAACACATTTGGGGTTGTCATTGCAATACCTGACGTTCATGTCCATCGTGCCTGCGGGCATATTCATGTCAGCACTTATATCCCGTTTAAACACGGAGATTTGGGCATCCGGTCGTTCTGTATCACAAACGTGACATTTCCATTTTAAATCATTCATCATTTAAAGCCCCATTTCTTAGGTTGAAATATTAGAGAGACTACTATTCCGAATAGAACTAAGATACAAGCTACACCAACCCCTTCCAGGATTAGTACCATTATGGACTCAATTTCAGTTACTGGGATTTCAGTCATCGTCTTCATCCTTTAAGTGTTCCTTCATACGGGAGTCAACATCTGCTGCATCTCCCATTACAGAAGGTTTTTGATCTTCTGCCCATTTGTAGACCTGTTTTGTGTCTGGCATCTTCTGAGTTTTGAACATATTATTGACAACAGCATTCGGGCAAAGAGGCATTAGTCCTCGAATGGTCGGGAGTGAGTTGCACCCCATTGAAACACCTTTGTGTTTTCCATCCTGAATATCTTTCATGTGTTCGTCCCAGTTAGAGAGGGTCTCCAGATTATAGTTATTGGTTGCCAGCTCGTAGTTTGAATACTGTTTCTGGCCTGTGATTTCTTTAAGACACCAATCAGGAACTACTACAACAGAACCTTCAGGATCATTTTTATCTTCAGGGTCTGTGTATTCCAACTCAGCAATACGAAGACCTTTGTAACGATCCTCATAAAGGTCTACTTCAAAGACATGGTATGAAACCAGATTCATGATACAATACCGTACCTTATGAATTACAGCATCACCACAACGATCTATTAATGAATAAGCATCATCAAGACTGATAGGGAATTCAAACTCATCCCTAGTAGTTCCGGCAGCATCTAAGAAATCACTCTTTAGGGTTAGATAGGCCATATCTTTTATCAGAGGGTGTCTGTTTTTAAGCTCTTTTTGAACACGTACTCGAACAACCATACCAGAGAATTTCCCAAGATAACCTTGAATGATATCATAAACATCCTCAGCTTTCTTAAGTAGGTCGTTTTGATAATAACTGGCACTAACTAACCAACGGCGTTCTATTTCTTTTGACATTGAAACCTCTTATTTCCCTGTAGAGCCTAACCCACCTTCACCACGGTCGGTGTCGTTGAGTTTTTCAACTTCGTTCAGTGACACTCCTGCCAGATGAGCTACGAAAAACAGTTGGGCTATCCTGTCGTTTTTATTGATAAGGTAAGCACTATCCCCTGTGTTCAACAGGATGACCTTGATATTCCCACGATAATGGGAATCTATAATGCCAGGTGAGTTCACGATGGTAATACCGTGTTTGGCTGCCAATCCTGAACGAGGGGTTATCATTGCAAAATATCCGACGGGAGTTTCCAAACTGATTCCAGTATCTACAATCAGACGTTGACCTGAACAAATAGACACAGCATCTGCTGAGGGTAAATCCCATCCCGCATCTGTGGGGTGAGACTTGCTGGGTGTATTGATGCTGTCGTCAGTTTTGTGGAAATTGATTAAGTTCGGGTTGGGGGGCTGATATATCTTTACTAAATCACTCATAGGAATCCTTTCGTTTACAATAAAATAATGTCCTTGAATAATAATACCCCATAATGGCATCCAACTGTTTTAAAAATGGTGGGTCTGTACGGATTTGAACCGTAGATCGTCCGGTTATGAGCCGGGTGCATTAACCAACTATGCTACAGACCCTTTATTCTAATTCTGAATCTAGGAGTACGAAACCAAGGCATCTGGAACAGGTGGCCGTTCCAGAACCTGCAAATTCCATAAACACATGGAATTGTGAACAATGAGGGCATTTTAATAGAAAGAACCTGAATGTATACATATTAGTCCTCCATAAAGTGGAGAACATCATCAAAAAATTGACTTTCTAGTCTGAGTTCTCAGCCCATAACGGAGCGTTCTCGTTTACATACTCAGTTAAAAAATCTCTAGTTCCTCTATCTTTTTCACTATCTTGTTTTTTCAGAGTTTCAATGAACTCGTCTAATTGGTCTCCAGCCTTAACATCCTCAATTACCATAGTTAAGAAATCTACACACATTTCAAGATTAGTCATAAGAATACCTTTCATAAATTGGAGCAGCTGTCCGGATTCGAACCGGAACCTCTGGATTTGCAATCCAGCGTCTTTGCCATTTTGACCACAGCTGCATGGTGACAGGAGAGGAATTTGAATCCACAACCTCTCGAATATGAGTCGAGGGCTCTACCATTGAGCTATCCTGCCTTAATTTTTGGTTTCGTTGTTAAACGAAACGAACCCATTAAAAAATCTCCAAGGTTCTTCATATTTTCAGTTCTTATATCCATACTGCCCTCTTTATAGACGGCTATTGCTTTTTCTTCAAGCCCCTTATGGAACTTATATAAACTTTCCATAGTATGATCTCCGTTCCCTAACCCTACAGGGGAACCACAGTCGTTATTTTCCCATTCATCAGGTTCCATAGGTCGGATGTTTTTTATTTTACCACCAAAAAGATCAATGAAGATTTGTATAAGGTACATATCAAATTCATCTCTGACTTCGGGTCTGTCCCATTGCATAAGGGATTCTTCTAATTTAAAAATCCTTCCAGCATCAGTATGAAGTCTGTAAACGTCTCCAAGTTTTCTTAAATCCAATTTCCCGTGATATCCCATCACTCCCCCTTTTCTTCGAAGAATGGAAAGGGGACTCGTTGAGTCGAACTTTCCATTACAATTTTACCACCACCGTCTATATATACAAGACCTTTGGCCCCATGCTCATTCTCAACCATGTCTGCTTGAGAACGCTGACACTCAGGACAAGAAACAATTCTCATCTCTGGTCGGTCAAATGGGTGAATTGGTTTCCCATCTTCATCCCATGCAGTCAGCTTTGTGTTTCCTGTGAACTGGAAATGGAATCCTTGAACAGGTTTGTCGGCTGTTCCAGGCAGTTCCAGTTTTTCTTTGTCGCCCCATTCCTTGCCACATTTACACTTGTTCATAATTACTCCTTATAAAATGGTTCCGGGAGAAGGAATCGAACCCTCGTCTGATGAACCAAAATCATCCGTCTTGCCGTTAGACGATCCCGGAATGTATCCTTTTTTTACCCATTTTCTTATTGAAGTATTACTAACTCCCAACATACTAGCAACCTCCAACTGGGTTTTTTCTTTTAGCAGTATTAAAAGTTCTTGAAAAGATATATCTACTGGGATAGCTTTTGTTTTCATTATGCAAAAGAAACATAACCCAGATTTACCATGTTTTGTGATTGCACGGCCACATTTTTTACAATTATATGCCTTTTTTCGTTTGGAAGCCCCACAAAAAGTAGGTTGCTGGCTGTTGCAATTAGGGCATAGTAGACGTAAATTTTCTAATCTGTGATCGTCTCGGACTCCGTTTATATGATCCAAAACTAGAACTAATGGTTTCTTGTCCCACATAGGGAGCAACCCGCAAAGGACACATTTGTTTTTTAGTATTCCTTCGTGTAAAAGACGTTTTTTCAAATGACCCCTACTGTAAGTAGAGTGTTCCACCATTATTTTTTCAAGTGGTCTTTTCTGTGCTTGTCTGCGTTCCTTTAGTTTCCCACAGTTCTTTTTTAAACTGTTTCGTACAAACTCATTGTAATCTAAACCCATTTCTTGCATTCTGTTTTTTACAGTATAGTGGTTCCCCCCAACCCCTTTCAACCCAAAAAACTCTAATACTTCTCTAATGGAATCACTATTGTTTAGAAGTTCGATGAATTTGTCGTCTTCTAATTTCCATATAGGGCTTCTTCGTTTTCTAGTGTGCATACATAAACCTCTGTTATTAATAGTTAGAACCTGTACTATTATCAATGGTATAGGTTTTTTAGAATAAGTCAAGGTTTAATTACCTGCTGGACGACACCCGAATAATTATCGGTTATACCACATAATATGAGTGTAAGATTTATCTACCTTACCACTCGTAACATCCGAGGGTTTAACCACTCAAGAGTGACAGGTTTATTATCATCCTTAGACATTGGCATCTCCTTGTAATACAACAACCCACGAAAATCAAAAACTAAGCCGTTATTACCAGCTTGGTATTCTTATAGGGTATAATACCCTATGAAAGGAAATGTCATGCCTAATCCAAATATTCAATGTTCAGCTTGTGGGAAACCAATCTACAGGTCTCCTCGTCAGATAGCCAAATCAAAAACAGGTCTTTTCTACTGTTGTAAAGCTCATCAGAAGAAATGGCGTTTCTACAAGATGACAGCATATCGGAAATTGGCTTTCGATAATTTCCCTCATAAATGTGATGAATGTGGTTATGATTTCATGGAGATCCTTGAAGTTCATCATGTGGATTTCAACCACAGTAACGACCAGCTCGACAATCTTCGGATCTTATGCCCGAACTGTCATCGGGAAATCCATTGGTACGGACGTGGAGAAGCTGCTATGGAAGCAGCTTATGAACCTGACTGGGAAGATTGACGGTTCTTCAACAACCTAACTAATCTCGTCCGATACATCCAAGGTATATAGGATTTTAATATTGATGGCCCATACGTAACAGGTTGTAACCCTACCAAAGGTTTTGCTTCCAGGCCATTGGTACCTCTAAGATGGGAGAGTCACTTGCTTTAAGTTTCTTCAATATCTCCCGGACAATTTCATTCCTGTGATGCTCTGGACCACATATCAATACCATTTTCGGATCAGGGTCGTCCATTACATATCCTTAAATCGGGTAGCAGCCAGTAACCATCCTGCTGCTATTGTGGAACTCATCCACCCTATTACCCAAGCCCAAGGGATTCCTTGAGAGGGGTTTTCAACAAACCCGTAAACAATGTCAGCAAATACAAGGATAAGTGATACGATAACAAGCACCAAACCAAACACCCAGCTATTCTTAGTTGGTGGGTTATATTTTGGAGTTCCCATGACAGTTTCCTTTCAAATACAAGATAGCCCAACGTATGCAGTCAAGGACAAAGTGCTTCGATTCCATTCCACTTTGTGCATCCATACAGTAATAATACCCTCAAAATCCTTGTTTTCTCTCAGAGCTGTGTCCTCTAGTACGGCAACACGCTCTGCAATCCAGAACCCAAGTTCTTGATACTGCTTTAATAAAGCTGTATCATCCCGAACTTTTGCTGTATAGGACAACCGTGTTAAAGGAACAATAACATGTTCCTTGGTTGGTTTAAGCAACAAAACATTTTCACCACCAGCCCCGATTATGAGGGGCTTCTCTTTAGTCTGTGGTTTAGTCGGTTGTTTTACTGCAAAGTCTGCTCCGTTGTAATCATATGGGATTACGTCAGTTACTGTTTTGGTTTCAATGTGCATAACATTTCCTTTTAAAAATGGTGGAGCTTGTCGGGCTCGAACCGACCACCTTCTGCGTGCAAGGCAGACGCTCTTCCAGATGAGCTAAAGCCCCGAATTACCAATTCATTCTTTGTAACATTTCCAAATGAAGCTGTAGGTTCCCAGCTACCCGACGTGCCTTCTGTAACTCGACGGTCATCTGTTTAGCGGATTTGGTAAATCCTTTGTCGTCATATTTACAAAGTTTGTATCTGTACATCTCAACAATATCATCCTGATGAGCTATATTTTTTTTCAGTTTCTTGGATCAGATTATCTACGTTCATGGTGTATACATTCCTCTATGTTCTTCCAAGAACTCATTAGTACCATGTCGAGTATCTTTACCCGATAAAATATCTTTTAATCGGCGGTCGTATAATATTACGTTCACGGCAGCAGCCAAATTCAGGCAATGGGCTGTCGGAATCGTCACGAAACTGTGTGCCCAGTTCAGAACCGACTTTGGTAATGACCCGTCTTCTGGCCCAAAGATATAAAGAGCATTCTCTGGGTGTTCAAAGTGTACCAGATTTTCCGAGTTCGGTCGAACTTCTATGGCCACAGGGGTCACATCAATTTTATCAAAAGCTTTCCAATATTGATCATTGTGAATAACTTCTACTTTTTGATAACCCTTCATCCGTTCCTCCCGTGGGAGTCGGCTGAGGTCATCCAATTTATCAATCACTCGGTCTCCTGTGAACCAAAGCTGGTTCATTCCCCAACAGGAACAGGCTCTTAGAGCATTGCCTACGTTGTGTGGGTCACGGGGATTAATGAGAAGGACTCCTGGTGGCACCGGTGTTCGTTTCTTCATCATCTCTTGGATGTATTTGGCTTTAACTGCTTTAGTGCTCATTTAATTATATCCGCCCATTTTCGTTGAAAGCATTAAACTTTTCTTCATCGGTCATGTTGTTCATACGTCGTTCTATCAGACGGTCACGTAATACCAAAATACCTATTGAAACAAGTGTGATACCAACAAATGTGATACCAACAAATAAACTAGCTGTTAAACACATAACATTTTCCTTTCGAGTTATGACGGGGCTGCAACCCCATTATAAAAACCTGACCCCTTGAGGGGGGACGAGAGGTCAGGCCACGGTGGTTTGGTTAAGAAAGTAAAGAGTAAAAAGTTTATGGCTCAACCGCTGTTTGATATCAGTTCCGGCTCCCCGTGCTAAAAAAGCTCTCGGTGCCTTCATGAGTGTGTAATCACGGTGTTTCTAGCCATTTTCATAATCCTGTTAGGGATCGATTTAACCTCACCAACCATGTATAAAACCAGCTTACTCAAAGAGAGCTGGCTCCAATCCTTCAATTTCAACCTTGGTTCCATTACCTATCTGAATAGCTTCTCGAAGGGCAGATGCTCTCCGTGCTGCTGTCTTGGCCAATAGCTGAGAGTCAGTAACCGTAATCTGCTTCTCAGCATATTCAGTACCTTCTTCCCGACTACGTTTCAGACTCTCACCAAAATCATAACGATCCATTTTCTTAGGTTTGGAAAGATCACGCCATTTCTTTTCTACACGTCCAGCACCACCGACCAATTTAATAGCCATAGTTAAAGAGATATCTTGACCTCCAACTGACACTTTTACTTTTTGATTGTAGAGAGCCTGAGCAGCTTGCACCTGAGCAAAATTAGCTTCTGCTTCACGAAAAATTGACATTGCAGCTACAGGGCTGGGTTTTTCCTCATCTTCAAACTTCCAAATGGAATCATCAAAGATATGTTCAGCCGTTTCTTTAGCAAAAGCCAGTTCTTTCAAGGCTCTCATCAATTGGTATCCAGTAACTTCCATAGTCAGTACTCCTCTTAAACTTAATAAAACCCTGACAGGCTTTAACACCTGTCAGGTGATTAAATCACGTTCAGTTAAACTTTCGGGGCATCCATCATCGATCTCATCCGTTTAGTCATCGTTTTTTTAACCTTGGGGATAACATCATCACCGTTGGCCATGCCCGTCAGGGTTGCAAAGAGTCCGTCCATGGCACTCCCACTGCCACCACCGGTTACGAGAACCTTCGGCATGATGTTCATACCATTCTCAGACAAGGAACGAGCCACGTTGACTACTGTAGTTCCCTGCTGACCAATGGCCTCCACTTGCTTCTGATAACCCTCAGCAAGACCAAGAGCAGTAGCTCTGACTTCGGCAGCTTTAGCAGCACCCGTCATTTCGATGTATGTTGCTTCACCATCAGCTTCGTTTTTACGAGCATTGGCTTGGTTCTCAGCAATTTCCATACCGAGTTGGGAACTAACCAGATCTTTCTGCTTGTCAGCCTGAGCATTGGATTTCTCCATCTTGACACGTTGGTTCTGAGACTCAGTCTGTTTCTTGTAAGTTTCGATTTCCTGATTGGCAATTTCACGTTCGGTCAGGACTTCTACCAACTGTGCTGGCAGGATAACATCCTGAATATAGACACCACGGACTTCAACTTCATACTGGCCTAAATGCCTCACGATATGGTCGTTGGCTTCTGTTTGGATGGTTTGACGATCCTCAATGAACTTGACAGCAGCCATTGTTTGCAGCTTATCCCGGAAATGGTTACCAACGGCAGCTTGCAAAACTTCATTGATCAGATTTGCCATAGTTCCGACCATCGAAATAACCTGTGGGGCTTTCGTGTCAGGAACATGAATCTGCACTTGAAGGTCGATAGTAAATACAAAACCTTCCTTGGATTTAGCACCAATCGAACTGAGCTGTTTGTCAAGGTCATGAGCGTCAGAAGTAGCATTTGCCCAGTTCAGAGTCAGGATGCTGGTAGGCACCTTTTCAACCTGATAACAACGGGGATTTAAAGCATACTTACCTGTACGAAGAGGTTCTTGCCAAATACCACGGTGACCAGGTCGGACAAGAGAGCCAAATTTGAACTCAGCACCAGAGATGTCTTCTGTAACCAAACCGACATAGGCTTTGACCACGGCAACTTGACCCTGTTGGATTACCAACATTGGAGCTTTTTCTACTCTAACGAGGAAGGGGTTCAGTGCATATGCACCATACATCAACGGATCATGCTGGAGTCCCATTGTCCCGCCTTCGTCGAGGAACTTCTGGTAATCCTGATAGTTGTTATGTTTGTCGTTCTGGCTGCCGAGCAATAGCTCAATCATAGCAGCATCAGAAATTTTATCTTTGCTTGTTTCTATGTCCCCGATGTCTTTGAATCCATTCATACGGGATGCAATATCACCAGCAGGAAGTGGAGGTCCTTCAAGAGTTGTCACGATACCAATGATATCCTTAACTCCGTTGTTGGAGGAATCTGGTTCGATGACAGTCAACTTGAAACAACTGGGGGAAAGTCCAAATCGTTCTGAGCCTCGAACTGCTTTTTTCACGTCTTCGGACATTGGAAGCCCGAATACTTTGTCAGAAGTAACGACAAGGAAAGCAACAGGATGGATTGGGACGATAGTTCCTGGAGATAGCACAGGACGTTGGATACCTTTTTGACCACCGTTTTCAATGAATACCTTCAAGTCACGATAGTCACCGAAGATTTCTTTGTAAGCAGCAGATTTAGCACCGATAGGCAAAGGGTCTCCAATCTGAGATTGAACCACACCAATTTGGCCTGGAGGTACTTGCACCCACGGATGTTTTTCAACGGAATAAATTGGCCAGAGCATGAATCTCAAGCCAGGCATCAACAAATCAGCTTGATAACCGGCTTCACCATTGAAGGCTATCGGGTTATCCCCACTCAGTTGTTTAAAGGCAAGGTTTTTGGATACAAGTCCAACCTCGTCCTCATCAATAAAGTGGAACGACTTGATCACCATTCCGGTGATCACGCCTGCTATAACAGCAAGCACAGCTACAACAAAAAGCACAAGACCAGTCATTACGTTTCTCCTTACAGAGGGTTAAATGGTAGCACTGAAAATATTCAAAAATCAATATTCGTTAAATTGTTATCTCCTTAGTAGGAGGTGTTGTTTATGTTACCCTTATTTACTGACGAAGAATTTGAAAAAGCTAAGTCCAGAGAAAAACTCCCACTGAAATGTAAGCATTGCGGGAAAACTTTTTATCAAACTAAGAATCAAATTCAAGTTGGGTATTCCCCCAAGTATCATACAAAATGGGAATTCTGCTCTCCTTCCTGTATGGGTTCTTATCGGTATAAAGGTCACCGTATTGATTTTAACTGTGAACAATGTAGGAAATTATCCAGTAAGTTAAAATCTGCATATAAAAGAACAAAACATCATTTCTGTTCAAAATCTTGTTCAGCTACTTATCATAACCAAAGAAAACAAACAGGAACTCGGAGATCAAAATTTGAAGTCTGGGTTGAAAAACAACTGGTCTCCTTGTATCCAAATCTTGAGTTCCATTTTAACAAGAAAGACACCATTCAATCAGAACTAGATATCTACATCCCCTCTCTCAAGCTGGCTTTTGAGATAAATGGGGTTTTTCATTATGAACCTATCTTTGGACAAGATAAACTTGATAAGATTCAAAAAAATGAAAAAGGTAAATTTGCTGCCTGTATTGAAAAGAACATCAGTCTTTGTATTATTGACGTTAGTACTTTAAGCTACTTCAAGCCTAAAAAAGCTCAGAAGTTCCTTGACATAATTACTAATATCATTGATCAAGCTATCAGCCTGGATTCATAATCCAGTTTCCATCCAATGCCTCGTGGAGGCTGCTTGACATCATTGGACAGCGGTGGCCGGATTCGAACCGACGACCTGATGGGTATGAGCCACCCGAGCTGTCCTCTGCTCTACACCGCAAAAAAAGTTTTTCTCAATACAACAACCCACGACTTTTCAAAACTAAGCCGTGTTTTTTATTATTCGGTATAAATCTTGTACTGTTTTTTCAATATCAACATTAATCAACTGATAGTCATATGTCTCAGCATCTTTGATTTCTTCTAATGCTCGGTTTAATCGTATTTGAATCACATCTTCAGTATCAGAACCTCTACCCCGAAGACGTTTTTCCATCTCATCCTTAGAAGGAGGTAACAAAAAGATTGTAGTAGCTTCAGGGAGTTTTGCTTTGACAGTTTCTTTTCCCTGAGTATCAATTACAAGGATTGCTCCGTCTCCGCAATCCCAAACAGTCTCCACATCAGACATTAAAGTCCCATAAGATTGACCGTGGACTGTGGCATACTCAAGGAATTTGTTTGACTTAACTAAGATATTAAAAGAAAATTCTGTTAAAAACTGATAGTCAATACCATCTAATTCACCTTTACGAGGTTTTCTAGTGGTACAGGTTTTAACTTGTCTCCAGCCAGCATTAGAATATCTTTGGAGAAACCGATCCACTACGGTTGTTTTTCCAACTCCTGACGGTGCTGACAATATAACTAAATCTTTCGGCATTCAATTTATCCAATCTTATTCAGATGGCTGATTTTCGTAACGATGGCTGAGGTCGAATCAAGTTCATCCATATCAGGGATGAGCTTCAATCCATAGGATTGCTGCTTCTAATGATGTTGATTTAAACGGGTTAATAATCATAATGGTTCTCTTTCTTACCTCAACAACCCACAAAAAAGAGAAACTAAGCCAAAAATAAATGGAGCGGGAGACGGGACTCGAACCCGTGGCATCTACCTTGGGAAGGTAGTACTCTACCAACTGAGTTACACCCGCGTTTTTATTAAGCTTTGTTCAGGTAATCAGCAACTTTTTGAAGGTTACTTAAGAATCGGCCACCGTTTCGTTCAACCATCTCACCGACAGCTTGAAGGCTTGTTTTAGCTTCTTTACTGTAAGTAGCTGTTTTACTTGGGATATAGCAGAATACGGTTTTCTCTGGCCGTTTGTTGGAATCATCGACGACTTCGGCTATTGAATACACACCCTTCATATCCGGGGTGATGACATACAAGCAGAAATCACATTCCTCACGTTCCCTCAGTTCCGTTCTCTTGGCTGTTTCATCCCAGTTCTCTACGACAGGGTCAAAGAAATCAATGGTTAGTAATTGGATGAGTTCTTCTCTCCATGTTGTTTCAGCACAGGTACCACCTAAAAACACTCGTTTCATTTGGGGTTCTCTTTTTCATCAAGGTTAAAAAAAAATGGAGCTGGGTCTTAAAGATCCTATTTTTTTTCTGCTGTAAGTGATGTGGGGCTGAAGGTTCCTTCAAGAAGGTCTTTTGCCTTAAACCAAAGGCAAAAGAAATTTCCATTTTTGTCTTTTTCAGATATTGTCATCATAGGACCGCCTGATTTTAATTCAACTACATCCCCTATTTTCAATTCTTGGTTGTCAGTACTCATAGCATCTCACTTTCATTGTAAAGGGTTTTTCTGATAGCAACTATCATACTATACCCAAAGAATAAAAATGGAGCAGATAACGGGGTACGATCCCGTAGCCTTCGGATTGGCAACCCGATGCTCTACCAGTTGAGCTATATCTGCATTATTACTATGGATGAGGTGGAAAGGTTTGAACTTTCGACATTCGGATTCAGAGACCGATGCTCTACCAACTGAGCTACACCTCAATAATTATAAATGGTACATCTGACAGGACTCGAACCTGTGGTCCCTGGTTTCGTAGACCAGTGCTTTATCCATCTAAGCTACAGATGCTTAATTGTTAGAGTAAGGAAAGTCTTCGGAAAATTTCTCCGGTATGCACGGTGGCCAGAGCAGTTACTTGGTCACCAATATCAGGTTCCCGGAACACCTTGAAAGGGATATCGTTCCCTTCCAATCGTCTCCTCCAGGTTTTCAGTTGCCTTCGGCCACTGACTCCCAAGATGATCATAGTTCCGTTCTTCCACTTTGTTTTGGGTCCTCTCAGAAGCCACTCAGCTACGGCATGGCCGGACTGAACAACTTGCTGGGACATCGGTAAGTCCCTACGGACTAAGACGTATAATTTTTGTTCTTCCATTAGGAACTCCTATAAATATTGGTACGTGATACTGGGATTTAATTTCAATATTCATTAAATTGCCATCTCCTTATAGGAGGTGTTGATTATGATCCCTTTATATACCCCAGAAGAATTCGAGAATGCTAAGTCCAGAGAGAAACTCCCCATCAAATGTAAACGCTGTGGAAAAACATTTTATAAGACCAAACATGTTGTGTATATGACATTCTCAAAGACATCTACCACAAATGATTTCTGTAGCAGATTTTGTAGTTCTAAATATCTTCATGAAAGCCGCTGTGTTGATTTTGACTGTGAGCAATGTGGAAAACACACCAGTAATATCTTATCTGAATTTAATAGAAACAAACACCATTTCTGTTCTCGGTCTTGCTCTGCTACCTATTATAACCAAAGGAAACAAACAGGAATCCGAAGGTCAAAATTTGAAGTCTGGGTTGAAGAACAGTTGGTCTCCTTGTACCCAAATCTTGAATTTCACTTTAATAGGAAAGATACAATCCAATCGGAACTTGATATTTATATCCCATCTCTTAAATTAGCTTTTGAGATAAATGGTATTTTCCATTATGAACCCATCTTTGGTCAAGATAAACTTGACCGAACTCAAAAGAATGAAAAAGGAAAGTTTGCAGCTTGTTTTGAAAAGAACATTAGCCTTTGTATAATTGATATTAGCACTTTAAATTATTTTAAACCAAAAAAGGCTCAAAAGTTCCTTGATATTATTACTACTATCATTGATCAAACTCTTAGCCTGGAGTCTTAATCACGCATGATTTTAAATGGTACGGGAGGAGGGTTTCGAACCCCCAGCTTCTGCCTTGTAGGGACAGATTTCTACCATTGAATTACTCCCGCATGAATTATTTGACTTCGTTAGCTGCTATCGGTTTGCCTGTCAGGAGATTTTTCCATCGGACAGCCACGATAGGTAATATGGTAAAAATTGACAGGAGAGCCTGCCAGTTTATTAAGAACCAGTCAGCATAGATTAACACTGTCGGCTGGTCTTTTTTTAATTTTGGGTCATCCCTATAAGCTAATAAGGTGAGTTTTTCCAATTCTTTTGCTTCTTCTGCTTCACTGAGGATGTGTTTACGAAGGAGTGCCCGTTCTTCTCTTTTTAAAGAACTGATCTCTCTCTGGATAAAATCTATTATTTCATCCTTTGCATCATCCCCATCAGCAATAAGGCTTTGTAGATATTTACGTTCGTCTCGAATCTGACGTAAACTTCTGTCAGCTTGTCGGCCTCCAAATAGATTTCTTGGTTTTTTCTTCTTGGCCGATCTCTTTGATAACTCCCCAATCTCAGGAATATCTTCTTTGAATACTAATCCGTCAAGGTCTGATTTGATAGCAGATTTAGGTTGAGATTTAGGTTGGGGGGCATCAATTACTAATCCAACCTCACCGCTTATTAGGTAAGGAGGAATCCAAATACCTAATTGTATGAAAACTATGATGAGAATTAACCATCGAGCCTTGATTGTTTTAAGCCATTTCATAGTAGACCTCCTATAGAAGGAGAGGTATCAAATAAAAACCGTCTATTCCCCAAGCCTGTCTTTTATATGTTCATCCTTAATAGCCCTTAACTCAATTAACCATCGGGCTAATTGGTCAGTGTATTCAGCTAATTCAGGATTGTCATATTGGGCACAGTCAAGGACAGTCTCCTCAGCATGTTTGATTGCCTCTGTGAGCTTCATAATCTCCCCTGCTGGATTGCATCGAGGACATTGTTTGATAGAGCAGTACGTGAGCAGCGGAGGCCTTTCTTTGCCTGTTGGCACTTCGGAAGACTCCAATGAAAACCCTTTAAGGTTTGCATCTGAGAGATACCCAGAATAGAAGTGGTTACATTTTTCACATTTAGGCATCTTGTTACCTCACAGTTAAAATTGGAAAGGTTCGTCCATCTTAATCATAGCTCTAGTACCCTCTAACATCCTGCCTAATCCGTTTCTTGCTGTCAAGGATTTGTAGTCATCTACCCATAATTTAATGAGTCCTTGTTTCGATTCAGGCTTTTTATCTAATGCTTCTCTTTCTTCATCAGAAAGAGCTTTCATACGTTTCTCATGGTTTTCATGAGAAACCTCATAACATACTCGGTCTATACGATACATAATCGTTACCTCATAGTTAAAAAATGGTAGACCCAGTGGGAATCGAACCCACAACCTTCGGATTAAGAGTCCGCTGCTCTGCCTGATTGAGCTACAAGTCCATAAAACGATTGACAAGATATTCTACCCTCGATATACAATAATTACCTTTTGGGGTATTATATATAAGGAGGTTCTAATGTCTCGAAGTTATAAAAAATCTCTTGCCGGTGTTCTACACTACGGCAGAGAAAATAAAAAAGGAAAACGAAGGACACATAAAGAATTAAGAGCTAAAGTGAGAGCTCTGATTCACCGATTGATGGGGAACCCTGAAGAAGAACATACGATCCCTGATATCCGAGATGTTCATATGAGTCCTGATAAGGATGTTCATCAAGATGATACCCGAGAGTTCTATAACCCCTTCTTAGAAGAATTCCCAAAAAAACTAATGAAAAAATAAATGGTACCCGTGGTAGGACTCAAACCTACAATTTTCGGAATAGAAATCCGCTGCCTTATTCAGTTAGGCTACACGGGCAAAAATGGTGGGAATCGAACCCTTTCGAGTCCACACATCCGAAGATATGCCTGTGTTCGTCAACACAGGATTCCCGTAAAATGGTCGGGCTGCTGGGGCTTGAACCCAGAAATCTTCGGTGTAGGAGACCGCTGCTCTATCCAGTTGAGCCACAACCCGATTATTTGTACTTACGAATCCCACGAAACCCTGTCATTTGGATAGGTTCGGTGTCATATAAAGGACCAGACCTTTGAATGTATTTACCTGCTGGCCATACCACACCAGTTGTTGCACATTTCCAATCATGAGGGTATTCTTTCAGCCCTACAATCCTCATCCAACCTCGAACATTACCGTTCCAGAGAAGGTAGCATTTATCTCCCACCTTCATTTCTTTTGGGAAATACCGTGTTTTGTAGTTCATACGGAACTTCCCGTCTTCTACGGCATCTAATTCTTTCTGGTAATCATCCCAGGATATTGTTTTCGGGATTGTGACAATCCAGTCCATGAGAACTCCTTAAATGGCGGAAGAGACAGGAGTCGAACCTGCTAATGTTTTACCACCGACGGTTTTCAAGACCGCTTCCCACCGTTAGGCTCCCTTCCAAAATAAAATGCAGAGTAGGATTGATTACCCACGAAACTGACGGTTTATCACGGCCTCCATGTAGTGTGACGGGTACTTCAACTAAACTACATACTTCCGTGTTTTCCCTGTTGTCAGATGTCCCTCGTGCAAAGGGCTAGGCCTCAAGTACCAGTTCCAGCCGTTGTCTGCAAAATTAAAGAACTTAACCCAATTCCTCAATCATTTTATTGATGTCTTCCTTGGACAGATTTTGCATATCATCTGTCTCTTTCTGAGCCAAGAGGTTCATCAAGAACTGCTTTCTCTCCTTGTTGCTCTTAGCTTTCAGAACAGCTTCGTTCTCAGCTTTGCGTACCTGGATGACATGTTTGACGATATCAAATTTGTTCTTGGAAGTTTCATCAACTTTTTTTACATCATCCACAAAGGAAACCACGTCAGAAGCTTCTTTTGTTTCTTTGTACAAATCCAGGGCAATACTATTGAGATTAGCTTTGCCAGTCTTGGAGGTTAAAGGTATGTCCCAAAGGTCTTCAGTGGTAAGATTACCTTGTGGGGTGTTAAATCGGAATTTCTGTCTTGTTGCTTTTTCAAACATCTGATTTTCCTTTCAATTAGAAAATGATTTTAATATCCCGTCTGAACGACCCTCTTACTCGGCACACTACCGAGTTTTTCTTCGTAGAGGAGAACCCCAGACCAGATAACTGATTGTCAGTACCTTCTATCGTTGTTTTGGAACCGACGATTTCAAGAACTTTACGGTGTTTATCAAGTTCGGTTGTGAGAAATTCATTGAAGAACCCACGAGCCTTGCCTTCATGCTTACAGCCTTCCAAGAAGAAGAAACAATGTCTGTTTCCTACTGGTTTGTCACCCCAATAGTTCGGGGAAAACATTACAGTCTGTACCTTATGGAAAGACTGAGTTGTAACATTCCAGATCGTCTTCGGAGTTTGACTGGTCGGTAAGGACGAAAGAATCTTGAATACTCCATCCTTGTACTGGATTCGAGCTACCTCTACAGTTTTCTTTGAAGGGAGGGCATTTGGGTAACTCATATGGAAAATGTTACCGTCAAATTCAATCTCTACTTCAAATCCTACATTCGTAGTGTTTCTCTTAGAATACTGATTAACACTGAGAACATAGATACCATTCTTCATCTTACGACGGTT
>Ga0075116_10000011_pt1 | contig 91109 bp, 106 predicted proteins | sample AntAceMetag02UKC_FD_69786 | JGI IMG/M metagenome (GOLD analysis project Ga0075116, IMG submission 69786) | Saline lake microbial communities from Ace Lake, Antarctica- Antarctic Ace Lake Metagenome 02UKC | ecosystem: Environmental > Aquatic > Non-marine Saline and Alkaline > Saline | place...
ATTTTATTAGCAATTCTAACAATTGGAAGTTTATTGATTGTGAAACCGAAATTTACTGGGATGGCTACATTTGAAAATTTTACAACTGAAGGGGATTGTGTAGATGCAGGATATGAATGGGAAGTTGTAGAAGGAAGTTGTATCCTTAATTCTACTTGTGTTGATTCTTGTGAAGCAGATTGTCAAGTGACTTGTGAGGAATGTGATGATCTTGTAATCGGGCAAGAATGTAGTAGTATTACTTATGATAATCAGATAAATTGCGAATTTAATAATGAAACATGGCAGGATGTGATACAACAAAGTTGCATCCTTAATTCCACTTGTGTTGATTCTTGTGAAGCAGATTGTCAAGTGACTTGTCAAGAATGTGATTATAATTGTGTTGGAGCGTTGTGTGGAGATGGAATAGTTGAAGGAGATGAAGTTTGTGATGATGGAGAGAATAATGCTGTTGTTTGTACTCCGGCTTATGACGATTCATGTAGTTATTGTAATGAAGATTGTAGTGAAGAGATAACTTTAACAGGAGCTTCTTGTGGAGATGGAACTTGTGATGATAATGAAGATTGTTCTTTATGTTTAAGTGATTGTTCATGTAATTCAGGATACACTTGTGCTAATGGAATTTGTGAAGAAGAAACTCCTACAGCAACTACAAGTAATGATGATGATTCAAGTTCTGATTCTGAAAGTGAAACTTCTACTGTAACTGGAGATGTTGTTGCAGGAAAGAGTTCTTGTGTTTCTGCTTGGAGTTGTGGAGCTTGGGGAACATGTATTAATGGAAATCAAGAAAGAGAATGTACAGACATTTATAATTGCGCAACTCCAATAGATAAACCTGTTCTTACACAAGCTTGTGATTCTGGAGAAGCAGCTGAACCTGTAGAAGAAATACCTGCAGAGACTTGCTCCGATGGGATAATAAATCAAGATGAAAAGGGAATTGATTGTGGAGGAATATGTGAAGAAAAATGCACTATATTTACAATTGTAGGAAATGCAGTAAATGTTCCGTTTAATTCCTCAAAACAATTTGTTCAAGAGAATAAGATATTAAGCTTTAGTTTCTTAGGGGTTATTGTTTTGATAGTTTCTTGGATACTTGTTGCTAAATTTGCCTTAAAGAAAAATGCTTTCTTTTTCCTTAAAGATTTTCATTTGCCTAAAGGTTTTAATTTTTTTAAAGGAAAGAAAAAAACAGATTCTTATTCTAGTAATCCAAACTCTTAAAAATAAGAGCTAGTTTTTAATTTGATGAAAATAGATGAAGTTGAAATTAAATGGCTTGGACATTCTGGTTTTTTGATTTCTAATTCCACACCACCGGCGTACCCCGATAAATCTTCTGCGAAGATTTCTACTAGGGGCAAAATAATTTATATTGATCCTTATAACATTAGGGAGGGGACTGAAAAAGCAGATTTAATTTTGATAACTCATAGTCATTATGATCATTGTAGTGTTGCAGATATGAATAAAATTATTAAAGAAGGAACTAAGATAATTATTCCAGCAGATTCTCAAAGCAAAATAACTAGATTTGATGTTCCAATTGATATGGAAATTGTTGAACCAGGGGATGAGTTAAATTTTGCTAATATAAAGATTTCTGTTTTGCCCGCATATAATATTGATAAACCCTTTCATCCAAAAGCAGAAGGTTGGATGGGTTATTTGATAAAAATTGATGATGTTTTAATATATCATGCAGGAGATACAGATGTTATTCCTGAAATGCAAAAACTTACAGGGTATAAACAAGGGGATAAGAAATTTGTGGCTTTGCTTCCTGTTGGAGGTAGATTTACTATGAGTGCAGAGGAAGCCGCAGAAGCCGCAGGTTTAATTAAACCTTTTTTAGCTATACCAATGCATTACGGAGGAATTGTTGGGGCCATAGATAATGCTGAAGATTTTATTAGATTTTGTGAAGAAAAAGGAATTAATGCAAAGATCTTGGAGAAAGAGTAATGGAAGATGGATTTTTGAAAAGAAAAAATGATGTATTATCTAAATTAGATAAGTCTTTTATTGGAGGATGGGACGAGAAGATAAAAGATTTGTGTGAGAAATTAAATAGTTTAGAAAATTATTATACTACTTCAAGTTGTTCTGGAAGAGTTGTTCTTATGATTGATGAAGATGAGAAAAAACCTGGGTTGTTTATTAAAGTTTATCATGATAAAATTAGTTTGGGAGAGTTGAAAAAAAAATTAACTTCGTTTTGCTCAGAGATTGGTGGCCCAGAACCAGAACAAGTTCAAGGTTCTTTGTTGGATAGAGATGATAATAGAAAAAATATTTTAGTTAATAGTTCTAAGAAATTTCTTGCGAATGAAAATGAGCAAGTTAATATCAAATTCAAAATGGAGCCATGCATACTTCATGTGGCTTGTAAAACTTTGGAAGATGCTCAGAAATTATTTGATAAGGCGAAATTGTCTGGTTGGAAGAGATCTGGGATAATTGCTTCTGGAAATAGATTTATGTTGGAATTAAATAGTACAGAAAAATTAGAATTTCCAATTATTTATGGAGGAGAAGTTCTTGTTGGTGATAAATTTTTAGAAATTGTTGTGAAAGAGGCTAATGAAAAGTTAGAAAATAGCTGGAAGAAGATTGAAAAGCTGAGAAAGTTGTTAGAATAATTTATAAAAGTAGATAGTTAATTAACAATATATTTTTAAATAAAATTGAATTGCTTATTTTATAGGGCTGTCTTATTCTAAGATGGTTATAGAAATATAAGGAGGTATAAAATATGGTGTTAGATTTTGCAAAAGAAGCGGTTGAGAATTCAGAGACTCATAGTATTAATTTTGATGAATTAAGGGCTGGAAAAGCAAACATTAAAGTTATTGGTGTTGGTGGAATGGGCTGTAATGCAGTCACATGGCTTTTTAATAAAGGAATTAACGGAGCAACTATCTATGCTGCAAATACTGATGCACTTCATTTGAGTGTTACAAAAGCTGATGAGAAACTTCTTATTGGTAAAGAATTGACTAGAGGTTTAGGTTGTGGTGGAGCTCCGATGAAAGGGAGAGAAGCTGCAAAAGAAGCATTAGTTGATTTAAAAAAATCAATTGGTGCAGCAGATATGGTGTTTGTTATTACCGGAGAAGGTGGTGGAACTGGAACTGGAGCAGCGCCTGTTGTAGCTCAGATTGCTAAAGAATCTGGAGCAGTTGTTATTGGGGTTGTTACAATGCCTTTTGAAGCAGAGAAAGCGAGAATTGATAAAGCAGAATTCGGATTGCAAGAATTAAGAGAAGTTACAGATACTTGTATTGTTCTGGATAATAATAGATTGGTAGATATTGCAGGACAATTGCCCATTGAACAAGCCTTTGCAGTTGCTAACGAGTTAGTAAGCACAATGGTTAAAGGAATAGTTGAGACAATTACATTGCCTAGTTTGATTAACTTGGATTATGCAGATGTTTCAGCGATTATGAAGAATGGTGGAGTTGCTGTTATTGGAATTGGAGAAGATGATTCTTCAGATCGTGTAGCAGAAGCTGTTAAGCAAGCCCTTACACATCCTCTACTTGACGTGGATTACCAAGGTGCTAGCGGAGCTTTAATACACATTACGTGCGGACCTGATTTGAAATTAGAAGAATTTGATCTTGTTGGAAGAATTGTATCTGAGAATTTAGCTGCAGACGCACAAGTTATTATTGGTGCAAGGATTAGCAAAGATTTTGTTGGAAAAGTCCGAGTAATAACAATAATGACAGGTGTTAAGAGTCCTTATGTTTTAGGAAAGAACATTGAAGAAGAAGTTCAACCTGTTTCTAAGGAAGTTTCAGATTTAGGTATAGAAGTTTGGAAGTAATTTTTATTTTGGGGCTTTGCCCCTTTTTATTTTTTTAGGAATGTTTTTAAATAATAATCTTGTAATATATTTATGAATAAAAGAGGGCAACAACAAGGAATGGTGAATACTCAAACAGTTCCTCAGAAAAATTCTGGTGGAGGAAAAAAAATTCCTGGGCTTATTAAATTTTTAGCAGTTTTATATTATATTGGAGCAGGCTTTGCAGTGTTTGCTGGAATAGCCTTTATGCTTTTGGCAGGGTCTATTTCTTTGCTCATTCCAGCATTAGCTGTACTTAGCACCTTTGGAGTATTAATTGGTGTTGGAATTATTGGATTTGCAGTATTATTATTTTTTCTTGGAAGAGGTTTTTGGAAAGGAAAAAACTGGGCAAGGATTGTAGCTATTATTATTTATGGTATATCAATAATTGCTTCAATAATAGCATTAATCTTAGGGAATTTTGAAGTAATAGTTGATACGATTTTTTCAGGACTTATTATGGGATATTTATTATTTAATAAGAAAGTAAAAGAAGCTTTTGCTTAAACATCTAACTTTTTAATTTTCTTCATCTTTTTATTGCCAAACGCGTTAAAATAAAGAATAGAATCCATATCAATTTTTAATCTTTTTTTGGTTTTTTTAAATTCAAAGCCAATTGGGAAAACTGCTTCTATTTGGATATTGGCTGGAATTTTTAATTCTCTTTTAATATGTTCTTCTACAAAAGATCCTACCCAACAAGTTGCTAATCCTGTTTCTTGTATTTTAAGTAAGAAATTTTGGATTGCTGCTCCTGCTTGCTGTCTTACATATACTTCTGCTCTGTCGCCATAAGCATTTTTGGGTAATGAGGGATTTGAACAAGCTACAACGACATATTTTGCTGTGGCGATAAATTGTTGCTGGCATGCTTCTGCAATTTTATTTATTTTATCAGAATCGTCGACGAGGATTAGTTTTAATGTAGAATTGTTTCCTGCCATTGGAGCATAACGCATAGCATCCATACATTCTATTATTTTTTTCCAACTTGGTTTTTTATCTTTGAATTTCCTGGTGCTGTGTCTGTCTTTTATTGCTTTATCTAAATCCATTATTTAAGGAAGAAAGTGTGATTAATAAAGTTTTTTGAAGCAAAACAAAACTTTAAATATGATTCTGAACTAAAATTTTTATGTCCCCGTAGCTCAGTTGGTTAGAGCGCACGGCTGTTAACCGTGGTGTCGGAGGTTCGAGTCCTCCCGGGGACGTTTAGATTATTTCTTCAACCCCAAATCTAAAATTGGTTGGGGCTGATTACTTTCTAAGAATTTGTAAACATTAGCTTGTTTTGATCCTTTTATGAGGTGTATGATTGCTTCTTGAGCATTTTCAATGTATTCTGGATTTCCGATTATACCTACTTCATTATCTTTGAGTTCAAAGCAACATTTTGTTAATTTACATAAGGTTTTCAGTGTTTTGCCTTGTGTTCCAATAATTCTTGCTCGTACTCTTTTCAAATCATTTCTTTTTGTATGGTCTTTAATATTTATTATTTCAAGCATGTTATCTTCTTCTTTTATTAATAATGCATCTGAGAATGGAAATCCAAAATTTAAAGCTTCAATTACTTTTTCTGCGATGTATTCATCTTCTGGTTTACCTTGAATTGAAACATCTTTTCCTTTATTTGTTATTTTTATATCTAGTTCTTTTTCTAATCTTCTTTTATTCTTTAGAATTCTTGGAAGTTTTTCTGAGTAGATGGTTTTCATTTTAGAACTCGCTTTTTTCTGTTTTCAAATAACCATTTTTCTTTAGCCAGTCGATTTGATTTGGCCTGTATTTGAATAGAACATCTGCTTTGTCTTTATCGAATTCCCAAAATTCAACAATAACGACATCTCCTGGCCTAAGCCATAAAGCTCTCTTTAATCTTCCTGGAACTCTGCAATTTCTTGATTTTCCATCTAAACAAGAAACCATCATTTTATTTCCACCCAATCTTTGTTCAATTATTCCGAGAACTTGTTCATTTCCTCTTGGAAGTCTGACACGAGTTACAGGTGCTTCGGGAACTGGATTATGATTTTTCTTTGGTTTATTCATTATTATAAGTTGGGAAAGGGATTTATAAAATTAGTTATAACAAAACTAAAGCAAACGGAACATCTTGAATTATTTTTATTCCTTGTTGGTTTATTATGCCTGCTTCTAGTGCAGTATCTATTGATTCTTGACCGACAATATTGAAAGTCGCGTCTTCATCAGACATTCTTTGCATAATTTCTATTGCCTCTTGTTTTGATTTTTCCTCTCCTTTAAAGAAGTTTTCCTTGAGATCTAACTGAAATTTGTCTTGTCCGAGTTTTTTCCCAATTAAATTAGAATCACAAACAGTTACAATAATTCTGTAGGATTTGATGATTTTTACTAACATTCTAAATAAAATAAAAATTATAGAAAACCCTGTTTTCTGCTTTCAAAGTCAAGGGAGAATCTTTAATTAAAAAGATTTTTTTGCTCCTTCTTTGATTGCTTTTTCTGCGTTGTCCTTTGACATCATAGCACACATAGTTGTTCCACAATCTGGACATTGTCCTTTACCCATGTATCCTCCTCTCGCAGTTTGTACAATTGAAGGGTCTTTCATACTTTGACCTTTTTTCTTGCATTTCACACAATAAGCTTCTACCATTTTTTTTCCTCCTGTTAATTTTATATAGATATTTTTATTTTTAAAGATTTAGATTTTGCTTACAGGGTGCTTTGCACCGCATGCAAGGCAGTGAATCTGATTTAATCGATCTTCTTTGATAATTTCTGTGTCTGGCTTTCCGCATTCTTTACAAAGCACAAATTCCTTAATATATTGTTCTATTTTCTGATTTATCTTTTCACTAGGAACAGTTATATTCAAAATAAGTCTTTCGCCTTCTTTTTGCCCTGCTGCAGCAAGTTCTTTTAATAAATATTTTTGAAAATGTTCTGGATTTCTTCTTATGTGCGAAGCAATTTGTGAAAAATTTGTTAAGATTGTTTTCTTTCCTTCAAAATGCCCTTCTACTTTAGGTATCTCGAATCTACTTTCATTTGTGTCTACTTGTTTTACTTGCTTGTATGCATTATCTAAAAGTTTTTCGTATTCTGTCATAGAAAATAGAAAAAAGGGTAATTTATAAGGGTTTGCTAAGAGTCAAAAAATAATCAAAATGCATGTAATTCCTTTCTGTTCTTGTTTCTGAAACAATTGCAACTACTTTTTCTTTGTAAAATAATCTGTGAACATATTCATCAGATTGTTCTGGTATTGGGCTTATTGGACTTAAATTTTTAGTATCTAACCTAAATGTTGGAGGACCTCCAGGAATATTAACTTTTGTTTTTATTTCTGAAACAACATCTTGAAAGAATTTATCAATAGTTTTCCTAACTCCTGAATCTTCTCCTGTATTTACTGTGACTGAGTCTGGGATTTTCATTTCAACCTAACCATCTAACCTTGCCTGGTCTTGGTTCAAAGATTATTCCTTCTTCGAGAAGTTTTTTGATTTCTTGATTAATAACTTCTGGTGAAGCTTCTCTTAAATTCATGATTAAATTATCTACTTCCATTCCCCCTTCCTTCTCAGAAGTTTTTATTACTTCAAGGATTTTGTCTTTTATAGCAGTCACCTGATTTTTTTCTAAGGGTGCTGAATTTTGTGTTTTGTCTTTTTCATTTTCAAGTTTTCTAACAAGAAGGTATTTTGGATCAAGTTCTTTTATGATTTCTGGGGAAACATAAGTTTCATTATTATAAACTCTTAATACTCCAATTACAAGAACAGTTTTACCTTGAACTATCTCTTTAAATTTTTCAACATCATCTCCAAAGATTTTTAATTTAATCTGTCCAGAACCATCATCTAAAGTTAAAGAACCAAATTTGCTTTCTCCTTCACTTTCGTATTTATCAACTATATTTCCAACAATATTTACTCTTATTATTTTTCTATCTCCTAATTCTAAAAAAGCAAATCTTTCCTGGTCCAGGACAGGTTTTCCAATTAATATATCTCCAACTCTGAGTTTATGTGCAATGTGTCTTTTGAATTGTTCGTCTGGCATGTGAGAAAAAATAATCAAATGTTTATAAGTTTTTATGGGATTTATTAGCAAGATTTATTAATGTGTTTGGATTAAATAGGATATGAGGAAATTAATTAATAAATTAGGAATTTTTAGAAAAAAATCTGAGCCAAAGAAATCAATTGAGTATCATGCTAAAAGAGTAGCATTATACTTATCTACAGGTTATGTTGAGGGGTTTGATAAAGAAGCTTTAAGAAATTATGTAAGAAAACTTAAATTCATCTAAGCCTTTGAAATATATCCTCTTCTTGGTTTGAAAATATCTCCAGAGATGCTTAATTTGTTTATTGCTTCATCAAGTTCTTCCTTTGTGATTTTATCTTTTAATTCTTTTTCAATTTCTTCCATTGGAATCATTTTTCCTAATTTATCTTCTAATTCTGTTATAGTGTCTCTTACGATTATTATTTTGTTTCTTTGGGATGATGAGTATTTTCCTGAGATCTTGTCAATGTCAAATGTTTTTGATTCATAATCATAACCTACTTGCATAAGATAATATTTCATTATTTGTATTGCATTTTCTGCATCCTGCGCTGTAACAGATTCGCTGAGTCTTATTTTTGCAGATGCTTCAGACATTCTTATTAATGCTTGTAGTTGTCTTGCAGAAATTGGGATGGGTCTTAAAGCACTATCAGAAGAAACCTGTTTATTTCTTAAATCAATATAGAATTTTTTTATCTTTGCAACTGCTTCAGCTTTAAGTTCTGGTTTAATTCTTTGTTTTGAATATGCAACATATTTTCTAAAGAGCTCTCTTGGAATAACCATTGTTCCTCCCTTTTTTGTGTGTTCGTGAAGAACATGATCTGCAATTTTTTCATCTTTTTCTCTATCTGGAATATCTCTTAATGTAAAAATTATATCAAATCTGTTGATTAATGTTGGAGGTAAGTCAATCTGCTGAGCTATTGATTGATAGGGGTCAAATCTTCCAAATTTTGGATTTGCTGCTGCTAAAACACTTGTTTCAGCTCTTAAGGTTGCTTGAACATTTGCTTTACTTATTGTTATTGTTTGCTGTTCCATTGCTTCATGCATTGCACTTCTATCTTGGGGGTCCATTTTTTCAAGCTCATCTATACAGACTAATCCTTTGTTTGCTAAAACCATTGCTCCTGCTTCTAGGCTCCAACCTCGCAAATATTCGTCCCTTACAACTGTTGCGGTTAATCCTGCGCCTGAAGCTGATTTTCCCACAACATACCTTCCTTTTGGAGAAATATTCGCCATAAAGCCTAATATAACTGATTTAGCTACTCCTGGATCTCCTATGAGCAAAATATGAATATCTCCCCTGCTTTTCTGCCCATCTGCATGAACTTTATGAACACCTGCAAATAATTGTAAAACCAGGGATTTTTTTATTTCTTCATAACCCCAAACACTTGGAGAAATGCTCTGTGCTAATTTATCAAATATTTTTGGGTCTTCTGAGAGTTCTAAAATTTGTTTTTCGTCTTCTTCGTTTATATCTAATTCTTCAAATGTTTCTTCTAATGGAATTATATTATTGGCTTCTATTGCTAATTCAAATCTTGTTGAAAGCCCGCCTGTGTTTAATGGAACAGGAACTTCTTTTAGGACTCCAATTATTTTTACTCTGCTACCGGGTGTTGTTTTTTCCTCCATTTTTGGTTCTACTAAATCTTCTTTTAGAAAAACATTGATTCTTTTTGGTTGCTCACCACCTAAGAGAGATTCTGGAGCTTCTTCTATCACTAATCTTTGAGTATCAACCATTTCTTTTGTTAATAATTTGAATCCGCCTCTTCTTCCACAAGAACATCTGCCTGGCTCACGGAATTTTTTTTCCATTTGCAATACTGAAATAACTGTCCCACAACTTGGACATTCGAATCTTGCGTTTACTACTTGGGGTCTTACATCAGAAGCTTGTCTTATAATTCCTTCAACTACAATCATTTCATTTAAATGCCTAGAACGAATGTTTCTTACTTTCATTTCTTGGCTTTTAGATAAATTAAAGAATCTTACCCTTGAATCTTCTGTGAGACCAGATTCTGAGATAGCAACTTCCATTAATCTTAAAGTATCTTCAGGATTTGTTAGAATTTCTTCAGATAATGTGTTTGAGAATTCTGTTAATTTCATGAAATCTACATAAATCACCTTAGCATCTTTACGTAATGATGCTCCGAGTTCTTTTTTATTAGCTTCAAAAAAACTTTTTGCTTCAATAATTAACTCATCATTTTTCACCTTTTCTGTCATGAATAAGAAATAGCTATTTTCTTTATATTAATTTCTATACTTTTTTGTAATTCTTCAAAGCTGTCTTAACATTTTTGAGCAATTGTGTCATGCTGTCTTCGAGTTGTTTTTTGTTTTTTGTTCCTGTGCACACAAGTTTTCCGTTACTAAATAGCAAAAATGTTGCTGTTGGTTCAATGAGTTTGTAAACAAGACCTGGGAATTGTTCTGGCTCGTATTCTGTGTTTTGCATTTCAATTGCTAAAAAGTTTAGATTAAGTTTTAGATCAATAGTTCCAGATGCTACTATGTTCTGAACTGTGATTTTTGGTTTTATTGTGATGTTTACGTTTATTTTTCTAAGCTGTTTTATTACTTCTTGAATAACTTGGTTTACTTGTGCAACAGATTTGGTTCCAGTGCAAACAAGATTTCCTGAAGAAAAAACTAGAACAGCTGATTTTGGTTCTTTGATTCTTAAAACTAAACCTGGAAATGTTTCTGGATTATATTCTGTGTTAGGTTGAGTTCTCGCTAATTTTGTTAAAGGAACAGGTTTTTTTAGAGAAGTTGTTGCGACAATGTTTTGAATCTTGTAATTACTTTTTGCCATTGTTTAATAATAAAATTATGGCAGATTTAGTTTATAAAGGCTTCGACGAGGATTATCCATATTGATAGTTTCTTTTTTGTTTAAAAAAATCTTTTTCAATTTCTTCAAGTGTGTTTACTTCGCTAAGATGTTTGTCTGGTCTAAGAGAAGTTATTCTTGGAAATCTTAATGCCCAACCAGAATTGTAATTTGGAGATTTTTGAATTTCTTGATAAGTGACTGCCACAATTATTTTTGGTTTGATTTCGACGCTTGTGGCTTTTTCTTTTGTGATAAGGGGTTTGATTAAATTTGTTAATTCTTCAAATGAAAGACCTTGTTCTGATTTTTCTTTAATCCCTGTTCCAACTTTCCCGATTTCAAGATATTTGTCTCCTTTTTTACATGAAAGAATAAAACTAGATAACCAACCTGAACGTTTTCCTTTTCCATATTCTGCACCGGTTATTACTAAATCTAAATCTTTTTCTTCTGGTTTTATTTTTACCATGTTTCCGACTCTTCTCCCTGGTCTGTAAGGAGATTTTAGGTTTTTCATCATGACTCCTTCTTGATTGTTGGCTAAAGCTTCTTTGTAAAATGCTTTTGCTTTTTCTACATCTGAGGTAATTAATTGTTTTGAAGTGATTATTTTGTAAGGTTTGTTTGTGATAATTTTTCTAATTAGTTTTGTTCGTTTTTCAAAAGGTTCATCTAATTGAGATTTGCCATTGTAGAAAAGTATGTCGAAGATGTTTAATTCTATTGGGAGTTTTTTTTGCAATTGGTCGATGTCGTATTTTCTTCGGATTCTTTGAGAGATTGCTTGGAAATCTGTGTATTTTTTTGTTTTAGGATCATAACCAACTGCTTCTGAATCAATGATGAATGTTTCACCTTTAATGTGTTTCTGAACATATTCCACTATTTCTGGAAATTGTTTGCTGACATTTTCTAAACTTCTTGTGAAAAGAATTACTTCGTTTTTCTTTTTGTGGATTAACATTCTGAATCCATCGTATTTGTATTCTAATGCACAAGGTTTTCCAACTTCCTTGAAACCTTCCTCAATGTTTGTGACTTTTTTTGGAAGCATTGCTTTGATTGGGTGCCCAATTTTTAATGAGACTTTTTCCAGTTCATTGAGTTTTCCTTTTTGTGCGATTTCAAATACTACTGATAAATCATTTGCTTTATCAATTGCTTTTTGAATTATTTCTGTTGTGTTAGCATCTCTTTTGTAAAATGCTTGAGCAATTGCATCACGAATTGTGCTTTCTTGGACTCCGACTCTTAAATCTCCGATTAAAGTTCGTATTAAATATTTTGCTTCAATTGGCGAAGCAGAAGTAAGTAGTTCTGTTATGAGTGCAAGTTTTTTGTTTACTGTTCCTTTCCCGATGAGCTCTGGAAGTTTTCTTAAATTTTCTAAAACTTTTTCTGTAGTTAAGATGTGGCTTTGGAGAGTTGTTTGTTTTTTATGAAGAGTTAATTTTTCTGCAACAAGTCCTGCATCACCGAGAACTTTTAATTCTTGAATTATTTTTTTGTTTTCAATTCCTGTTGATTTTGAAATAGCTTTGATAGCTGATTGGCTACTTATTCCAATCTTTCTTTCATCATATTCTGGATAAATATCTCCCACCAATAAATACATTATTTCGTGATCGTCTTTTGGAATATGTTCTAGAAATTTAGAAAGGATGTCTGTTTTTTCAAGACGTTTTGTAGTTGAAGAAAGTTCTTCGTATAACTCTGCAAGTTTTTGATACCTCATGAAAAAATAAAGAATTAGAGATTTTTAAGTTTACTCTTTAATTTTTAATTCAGCTTCGCCTTGTTTTTCCATCTCTTCTAATCGTGTGTAATAATCTGGAAGTTCGTTTAAATGGGCTAGAGCGATTTTCCCGGTCATTAATGAATCGTCGTTTGTTACATTTGTATTTGAATCCACTGTTCCGTGTTCCAATTCTATATCCATTCCCATTCTAAACTGCTCTACATCAAACTTATCCCATTTGATTCCAAGTTGTTCACCAATTTCTTTAGCCTCTTTTTCTGTGAAATGTTTTTCTATGTGTGTCATTTTTTACTAAAGAATTAGATGTTTAAATTATTTTCCTCTTCTCTTCCCAGCCCTCACACTTGGTCTTACTTTTGAAGTGGGGTGTTTGTTTCTTAATCCACGAGATTTCTTAGCTGCACTTGTTAAACCTCTTGCGGCTCGCTTTTTGTTTCCTGGTTTGCAAATCCAGTTTATTGTTTTATCATTTTTTATTTCTGGTTTAGAAGGATCAACAGCAATAACTTCGTAAAAATAATGTATTCCGTCTTTTCCAATTAGGTATGAATTAAGAACTTCTAAATTTTCGTATTTTCTTGCAACTCTTTGCTCAGCAATCCACTTGTAATTCATTTTCAGTGTTTTTCGTGTGGTCATTCTTTTTCCTCTTCTACCTTTGTTTGGTCGTGGTTTTTTATGACCACCTCTTTTTAATTTTACTCTAATTATAACAAAACCTTTTTTGGCTTTGTAACCTAAGACTCTTGCTCTGTCTAATCTTAATGGTTTATCAACTTTAGTAAGAGATTCTGATTTTCTCCATTCTGTCATTCTTTCTCTTAAGACTTTTTTGTCTGGTTTTTTCCAAGATTGTCTCATGTAATAAGATGTTCCTTTTGCCATAAGATATTGAGAAAAAGTTTGCTTAAAAATCTTTTGAAAGGCATTCAAAACTTTTAAATAAGGATTACCCCAAGAATATTTGTGAGCCTGTAGTTCAGCCTGGTAGAACGCTGCTCTGATAATGGTTTGACTCCTTCGGGAGTTGAATATTGGTGAGGCAGAAGTCCACGGTTCAAATCCGTGCAGGCTCATTGATTTCTTATTCCAAATTCAAGAATTAACTTTTCTTCTGATAAAGTATAATTTACTATTGGAAAATTGATTGGAATTCTCTTAAAATATGCTTTATTTTTTGCAACGGCTTTCACTTCAATACTACTTTCAAGAGCAATGATTGAAATATCTTTCAATGATTTTATGCCGGGGATTTCTATTTCATATATGACTTTATCTGCTAATCTTCTTATGTTTGTTTTTGGTTCTTTTTTCGGAAGTTCTGCGAATTTTTTTATGTTTTCTTTAGAAAATTGCCCTGGCATTTTTTTCTTTAATTTTTCTTTGTCCTCCGGAGAATTCATTTTTATTCTTGAAGGATTATTTCCTGAAGTGGATATACTTATGCTTATTCCGTTATCTTTTATTTTTGCATTGGTATTTTTTTTAGGTGAATAAGAATCATTTAATTGTTTGCCTAAATTTTTCATTAATGAATTAAAGATTGTGTTAAGACCCATTGGTAATTGAAAATTATTTTGTGATAATATATCCTCTTTTCCCAACATACCCCAATTTTCAGATTCAAAATTGCCATCCCCATATCCACAATGGGGGCAAAATCTATGATTGCTATTTATTTTTTTCTTACATCTTTCGCATTCTCGTTTTTTGAACATCGTAGATTTATTTAGAGAACTTGGTTTAAAAGTTTTACTTAGTTGAGAGGTATTCTCTGATTGATTTTATTTGATGTGCTTCTTCAAGTAATGTTGGTTTGATCTCTCTGAAAATAATATGTTTAAATGCTTTTTTACCATTAAATTTTTCTGTTTTTCTTACTTCTTTGAGTTTTGGCATCCACCAGAAGACTGCAATCATCCTTGCTATTCCACTAATTAAAAAGATTAGTAAGATTGGTTCGATGATTGTTATTGTTAAGAATTTAATTAGCAATGCGCCTAATCCTGCTCCTAAAAATATTCCAATTCCGTTTAGCATATTGTAATAGGATACAGCTACTCCTCTTTTTTGTGCATGAACATTGTCATAAATGAAATTTCCTGCAGAAAGATTGAATCCTGCCCAAGAGATACCACTGACTATTGCTGGTACTAAGACAAGATAAATTGGAGAAGGGGAAATTATCCAGAGAATTGGAATAATTGGAATTAAGATTGATGTGATTCCCATCACCCTGTAGTTTCCATATTTGTCTGCGAACTTGCCCCAAATTTCTAAAACAAGTAAAGAAAACGCAGAACTTGCAAGAATTATTACCATGTAAGTTGTATAAGCGAATTCGAGATTTCTCAATAAATATACTGCAAGTAATGGTGAGGCAATGGAACATGCGAATGCAAAGAATGCTCTGAAGAGAGAGAATTTTCCGAAATTTGTTTTTGGGGATTGAATTATAAAATCCCAGAAAGAGAAATAATCTCCTTTTTTTATTTTTATTTTTGGTTCATATTGTTTTTTGAATATTCTCCAGCAGTTTAGCCGAGCTAAGAATGCTAAAGAAAAGAGAATAATAAATCCCCACATTATCCAACCTTTGTTTTTAAAATAAGTTAGGAAGAACGATGCAGATAGAGCAAGAGTTATTGAAACAAATCCAGCTATCAAGCTTCTTTTGGCGAACCATCTTCCTCTGTATTCTTTGTCGACGATATCTCCCATCCAAGAAAACCATGCTGGTCCACCGATGTTTGCCAAGATTATGTAAAATGCAAAAGTAAGTAAGAGAATAAATGGGAGAAGACTTGTTACAATTCCCTTATAGAATAAAAATGCTATTAAAATTAATGGGAGCCACATTAATGATTCAAGAAATACTGCTTTACTGATGATTTTTTTCCTAGGATATTTTTTTATTAACCTTGAGCTGAATATTTGGGTTAATGGGCCAAAGAATCCTGAGATTGAGCTTAGCATAGCCACCATTGGACTACTGGTATTTATCGCAATTGCGAATGGGGAAAGATAATAGTCTCCGAAAGAACCTTTTATTGTTGCGAATATACCTTCTTTTATGCTTAGCCTTCTTGCTTTATGTTTTAACTCTTTAATTGAAGTTTTTTTCACCATCTTTTAAATTTAACACAATAAAGATTAATAAAAGTTACCCATAGTTAGTTTTTTATATATTCTTTCTCTGGTTGAATTATGGTAAAGAAATTTTATGTAACAACGCCATTACGCATAGGCATCGCGATGGATGGAGGAAATGAACAATGAAAAAATTTTATGTAACAACGGCAATTGATTATGTGAATGCACGGCCGCACATTGGACATGCTTTTGAGAAAGTTATAGCTGATGCTTTGATTCGATGGAAGAAGGTTCAGGGCAAAAAAACATATTTTTTAACTGGAACAGATGAAAATGCACAAAAAAATGCTTTAGCTGCAAAAGAAGCAGGAATTCCTACAAGAAAATTTGTTGATAAGAACTCCAAAATATTTATTGAGCTTTGTGATAAATTGAATATAAGGTATGATAGATTTATTCGAACTACAGAACAGGCACATGTTAAGAAATCACAGGAAATTTTTAAGAAAGTTTTTGATAAAGGTGAGATATACAAAGGAAAGTATGAAGGATATTATTGTACTGGTTGTGAGGCGTTTATAACTGAAAAGGATTTGGTCGATGGGAAATGCCCAGAGCATAATAAAAAACCAGATTGGATTTCAGAGGAAGCGTATTTTTTTAAGTTAAGTAAGTATAAAAATAAATTAATTAAGTTTGTTGAGAAATATATTGTTCCTGATTCAAAGAAGAATGAAATTTTATCTCGGTTAAAAAATGAGGATTTGAGAGATTTGAGTGTTACTCGAACTGGTCTTGATTGGGGAATAGATTGCCCGATTGATAAGAAACATAAAATTTATGTTTGGTTTGATGCTTTGATTAATTATTATTCTGGTGCTAATGGGAATTGGCCCGCAGATGTTCATGTTGTTGGAAAGGGAATTAATTGGTTTCATTCTGTAATTTGGCCAGCGATTTTAATGTCTGTGGGTTATGAATTACCAGACAAACTTCTTGTGCATGGGTATTTGAATATTAAAGGAAAGAAAATTAGCAAGAGTTTGGGAAATGTGATAGACCCGATTGAGTTGATAGATAAGTATGGGGCAGATGCTGTGAGATATTCTTTATTGAGATGTTCTGTTTTTGAGGATTCTGATTACTCTGAGGAAATTTTAATTGAAAGATATAATAATGAACTTGCGAATAAGCTGGGGAATTTGGTTTCAAGAGTAGCTGGGTTGATAGAGAAGGCAGGAGGAGCGCCCACCCGCCCACCCCAAAAGGTGCTTATTAAGAAATTGAAAGAGAAACAGATTGAGAAATATTTGAATGGTTTTGAATTTGATAAAGCATTAAATGGGATTTTTGCATTTATTGATGTTTGTAATGAGTATGTTCAGAATAAAAAACCATGGGAAACTGGGGACAAGAAAGTTTTATTTGAATTAAAGGAAGCGATTTTGAAAATTGCAGAATTGCTTTTGCCTTTTATTCCTGAATCAGCTGAAAAAATAAAGAAACAATTTAGTGTCAAAAATATTAAAAAGAGAGAGATTTTGTTTAAGAAGATTGAAAAATGATAGAAGGAATAGTTAATTTTGATGATTGGAGTAAAGTTGATTTGCGAGTTGCGCAGATTCTTGAAGTTGAAGAGATTGAAGGAGCTGATAAACTTTGGAAGTTAACTATTGATATTGGAGATGAAAAAAGAGTAATTTGTGCTGGAATCAAGGAGCATTATTCTAAAGAAGAGCTTAAAGATAAGAAGATAATTGTTTTTACAAATTTGGCTGTGAGAAAAATGAGGGGAATTGAAAGTCAAGGAATGTTATTAGCTGCTGTTAGTGAGGATGAAACACCACAGGCGTACCCCGAAGAATCTTCAAAAAAGATTCTTACTAAGGGCAAAGTTGTGTTACTCTCGCCTGAGAAAGATATTGATGTTGGTAGTCGGGTGAGATAGATTTTTAGCCCCAGAAAAGAGAATCTCTTCTATCAAGAACATATTTCTTCCCTAATTTCTTTTTAGCTTCTTTTTGAATTTTAGACTCCCTTGCATTATCACTTTTGACTTCTTTATACCTTTTCTCTTTTTTTCCATTTAGAATATTAGTTCTTGTTTGTTCAAAATCAGGTCCCTTTCTTGTTTTTTTAGAAGTCCATCCATCCATTAAACCGTCATTAAATGCAACATTTCTTTCTACTGCCGTTCCTTTTCTTACATTCTCTTTTAATATTCTTCGTTTCTTCTCTTTTGGAGATTCAAACAAAAATCCCATATTATTATAAATTGTTAAATTTTATAAATTTAACTGCATTTTGTCAAAAATTCTCTGTTAAAAGAAGTTATTTCATAATATTGATGTTGGTAGTCGGGTTAGATAATTAACTACTCAAACCTAATTTTTGAAGAAGTCTCTTGAACATTTTTTCTTTGTCTTTGTCTGAATCATATTCTATGTCGAGAAGTTTTGCCGCGATTTCTTTGTAAGCTCGTGCGGCGTCACTTTTTGGATATGTATGAACAACAGCATCTTTTTCGCTTAAAGCTCGTTGAACATCAAAATCTTCTGGTACCATGCCAAGAATAGGAACTTCTAACATTCCTTTAACAATTTCAGGAGTCATTTCAATATTGTTTTTTTTAACTCGGGTTACAATAACTCCTCGAACTGATTTTTTCATCTGTTCTGCCATTTTTATTGTTTTCAAAGCATCTGTTATTGCTGGCATTTCCGGATTTGTGACAATGATTAATTCATCTGCTATACCTATCACAGACATTGCTTCTTCTCCAAGACCTGCGGCACTATCAACAATGACATAATCAGAAATTTTTTTAAAATCATTTTTAAAATTCTTTATTCTTCCGGGTTTTATCTTTTTTAAGTCCTTTATTGATAATGATGACGGCATAATCTTTAATCCTGATTCGTGTTCATATACTGCTTCAAAAGGACTTGCTTTGTTCATTAATACATGATTTAGATTTATTGGAACTTCTGGGGAATTTAAATGAAGTCCGATATTAGGTGTTGTTAAATTCCCATCAATAACAAGAATGTCTTGACCAAAGTGATTCATTGCTGCGGCTAGGTTTATGGCTGTCGTAGTTTTTCCTACACCTCCTTTACCAGACGTAATAACAATCATTTTTTTCATTTTTAAAAATTGATTTTCACAATAGAAGAAACTGTTTTGTTGAACTTATAAATCTTTCTAACATATTTGCATATTCTTTTAATTTTTCTAAATCTATGTTTATTTCTTTACCTTGATAGAATACTCTGAGATTTACATTCTTTCTGAATTCTCCTATTCTTTCTGTTTTTAATTCCTTAACTTTTCTGAACATATTATAGAGTTCAATTACTTCCAAGAAATTTTTGTCTTTTTTAAAGAGTTTTTTAATTTGTTCTATTTGACCTAAAGGATTTGTGGAAATAGAGGCAATTTTTTTTCTTTTTTTAGCATGTTCTAGAATTTTATTTATGGCTGTTTCTATCATTCTTTTCCATCTAAAAAGGAGATTCACGATTACATCGCAAGTTTTTGTGTATTTTAGACTTACGTAAAGAAGATGGTCTGCACTGATTTTTTCTTGAATTATTTCCTCCATAAAACCCTCGAGAAGTATTTTTTATTAAGATTATATACCTTTTATATTTATCTGCGTTCTACTTTTATTGTTTCTAATGTTTTTCTAAGGATATTTTTTGCTAAATTAAGAAATTCTTTTATTTTTTCTAAAGTAATTGTTTCTGTTTTTAAATTTTCAGAAAGAATAACTACTTTTTCTTCTCTTACAAATTCAATTGTACTTTGCTCATGTTTTTCAGCGAGTTCAAATAATTTTATGATTGAGTCTGTTTCTTCTGAAGTTATTTTATAATATGGGCAACATTTTTTTATGAATGTTCTGAAATTTGTTTTTGCATTTTTATAGAGTTCTATTCGTTTGTATAAGTATTCATATTGAAGAATGGCATTTATGCAATCTGCAATTGCATTTTTAGTTTCTTTAAGAATTTTTACAAGTATTTTTTTGTCTTTAATCAAAGGAAAAGTAACATAAACCATGTGGTCAACAGTTTGAATTAGCCTTTGAGCTTCTTGGAGATTTTCTAGGAATTTTTCCATATAATATGGAAGTACTTGAAATTGATATAGATTTTGGTGTTGGGTTATTCACTTAACTCAAGAATTGCTTCAGCAAGGTCGCTTGTTTTTTCAAGAGCTTCTTTTGCTTGTTCTTCAGAACAACTTGTTTTTTCTACAATTGTTTTAATATCTTGTTCTGAGTTTCCTGCTTCTTCACTAATTTCTCCTGCAATTTGGAATGTTTCTTGGCCCTGCATTTTGATTTTTGTTACAGAAGGATTATTGATTATTGTTTTATTTCCATCTGTTTTTTCAATTATTACTTTTGAAGCGTCGATTTCTTCTTGTGCCATGCCCATCTGTTTCATAACAGCCTGCATTTTTTTTGGATCTAAATTGGGGAACATAACTATTGCATTGAATAAATGTTTAAAAACCTTTTTTATTTTAGTTACACATGAGAGATTTAGTTCAGTTGGCAAGAAGAGAGGATAATCAACTTTATGTTGTTGCTAATGATGAGGATGTAATGCCAATGGAAAATTTTGCTCCATGTATTGTTATAATTGATGGTTCTGCTGATGTTGGGAAACGAAGAGGAGCCATAAGAATAAATGTTCAGAAGGGAAATGCTTATGAAATTGGAGAGCAGCATACAATAATGAGGGAACCGTGTGTTGTGAGAGCTTATGCAGTTACCCCTTATTTAATTTCTGAGAGTTTTTATCTAGAGGCTATTGAGACACCAGATAGACATAAAAAAGAATTAACTCCTAAATTTTTTTAATTATTTGAAAAAAACTCCTAAAAGAATTCTAAATAATATTATTAATGTGATGAATGCTATTACATGAGTTGGTTTTAGCATGAATGCACTTTTGTATTCGTCTTTGTATCTTGTTAGACCTCCAAATCCAGAGGGCATGTTAACTTGATTATCTGCCATGATTTGTTGAAAGATAGATAGTTTTTAAAAGTTTTCTTGGTGTAATAAAATATGGCCAAGAATAATATTGATTTTAAAGGAATGGAAGAAAAATGGAAGAAATTTTGGGAAAAAGAGAAGATTTATACTTTTAATCCAAAAAGTAAGAAACAGATTTATTCTATAGATACTCCGCCGCCGTATATCTCTGGTAAGATGCATATCGGACACGCATTCTCTTATAGTCAACAGGATTTCATTATTAGATTTCAAAGGATGAAAGGTATGAAAGTGTTTTATCCATTTGGGACAGATGATAATGGTTTGCCGACAGAAAGGTATATTGAAAAGACAAATAAGGTTAAAAGTAAAAACATGGGTCGTTCGAAATTTATTAAATTGTCTTTAGATACTTTGAAAAAAGTTACTCCTGAACACATTCAGGATTTTGTTGATTTGGGTATTTCTTGTGATTATGATGTTTATTATTCTACAATTGATAATCATTCGAGAAAACTTTCACAAAAATCTTTTATTGATTTATTTAAACAAGGTGATGCTTACAAGAAAAATTATCCAACAATCTGGTGTCCAGAGTGTCAAACTTCAATTGCTCAAGCAGAATTAGAAGATAAAGAATTTACAAGTGAATTTTCTACGATTAAATTTAAATGTGGTGGGAAAGATTTGTTAATTGCGACTACGAGACCTGAGCTTCTTGGGGCTTGTGTGGGTGTTTTTGTTCACCCCGACGATAAAAGATATAAATCTTTAATTGGAAAAAAAGCAAAAGTTCCTATTTTTAATTTTGAAGTTCCTATACTTGCTGATAAATCTGCTGAAATTGGTAAGGGAACAGGAGTTTTGATGATTTGTTCTTATGGGGATAAGTATGATGTTGATGCAATTAATAGACATAAACTTGAACCAAAAGTTATTTTTGATAAAGATGGGACAATTAAACAAGGGAAATATAAAGGATTGAAGATAAAGGATGCAAGGAAAAAAATTCTAGAAGATTTGAAAAAAGGAAATTTGATTAAAGAGCAAAAGCAAATTTCTCATGCGGTTAATGTTCATGATAAATGTGGAACTGAGATTGAATTTATTCCCACAGAGCAATGGTTTATTAAGATTTTAGATAAAAAGAAAAAATTTATTGAACAAGGAAATAAAATTAATTGGTATCCTAAATTTATGAAAAAAAGATATGATAATTGGGTGAATGGTTTGAATATGGATTGGAGTATTTCAAGGAATAGACATTTTGGTGTTCCGATTCCGGTTTGGGAATGTAAATCTTGTAATGAAATTATTGTTGCCGAAGAAAAAGAATTACCTGTTGATCCTTTACAGACAAATAAGAAATGTCCTAAATGTAAAAAAAATGCTGAGCCTGAAAAAATGGTTTTAGATACTTGGGCAACTTCTTCTCTAACTCCGCAAATTGCTGGGAGTTTGGTTAAACCTGAAATTGATATACCTTTTACTTTGCGTCCGCAAGGGCATGATATAATTAGGACTTGGGCGTTTTATACAATTGTAAAATCTTACTTGCATGAAAAGAAAATTCCTTGGAAAGATATTGTTGTTTCTGGAAATGTTTCGCTTGGCGGAGAAAAAATGTCAAAGACTAAAGGAAACACAGTTGCTCCTCAGGAAATCATGGAAAAATTTGGAAGTGATGCTTTGAGATTTTGGGCTGCTGGAAGTAAACTAGGAGGGGATTTGGATTATCAGGAAAAAGATGTTGTTACAGGAAAAAAATTTGTGACTAAATTAATGAATGCAACGAATTTTGTTTTTATGAATTTGAAAGATTGGAATGGCAAGAAGCCAGCGAAGTTGGAAAAATTAGATGAATTGTTTTTGGAGAGATTGGACATTTTGATTAAGAGTGCGACTTATAGATTTGAGAACTATGAGTATTCAAAAGCAAAGCAAGACATTGACAATTTTTTCTGGAAATATTTTTGTGATAATTATCTTGAGATTGTTAAAAAGAGAGTTTACCAAGGAAAAGGAAATAAGAAATTATCTGCGCAATATACTTTGTATAAATCTTTGTTGGTGATTTTGAAAATTGTTGCTCCGATTATGCCTTTTGTTACAGAAGAACTTTATCAAGAATATTTTAAGAAGAGAGAGAAAGATAAGAGCATTCATATTTCAGAGTGGCCGAAGTTTAAAGATTCTGAGACAGATAGATATGATAAGACTTTTGGGATTTTGATTGAGAGGATTGCGAGAATTCGAACTGAGAAAACAAAGGCGAAAAAAGCGATGAATGCTGAATGTGTCATTACTCTTAGTAAAGAAGATAAGACAAAGTTGAAAGATGTTTTGGGCGATTTGCAAGAAGTTATGAATGCTAAAGAGATTAAAGAAGGGAAGTTTAAAGTAGAGTTTGATTCATAGTAATATTTTTAAATGAATTTCATCTTTTTGAAAGATGGAAAATAAAGAAAGAATTATAGAAGATTTTTTTAGGGGTGCGCAAGCTATACTATTGCCTAAACAAAGTGAAGGTAAAAGAGACGTAATTTCTAAAGTTAGAGGAACTCCTGTAATTGTTAAGCATCCTTCTGTTGGAGGATATGCTGTTGGAAGGTTTGAGTTGATTCCAGAAAATTACTTTGCTTGTAATTTTGTAGATGAATTTACTGGTAGTAATACTTGTTTGACTTATCATGCCCTCCAAGGAATTTATAGAAAGTAATAAGCCATGCTTAATTTTATAAATTAACATCTATTTCTCTAGATATGCCATTAACTAAGGAAGAACTTGAAGAAGTTGTTGAGGAATTAGGAAGTTATAAGGGTACTCATACAGAATTAATTACTGTTTTTATTCCGGTGGGTTATGATGTGAATTCGGTTCAGAGGCAACTTGAAGCTGAGAAATCTACTGCTAAAAATATTAAATCAACTACTACAAGAAATAATGTTTTAGACGCTCTTGATAAAATTGTGAGGTATCTGAAAGGTTTGAAGAAAACTCCAGAGCATGGTTTGGCTGTTTTTTGTGGGAATGTTTCGCGAGTTGAAGGACAGCAAGATTTGCGACTTTGGGATGTTGAACCTTCATTAATTTTAAAATCAAGATTATATCGGTGTGATAAAGAATTCGTTTTAGAGCCTTTAAGAGAAATGCTTGAAGTTGAAGAGGTTTTTGGATTACTTGTTATGGATAGGAAAGAAGCTAGTATTGGATTATTGGAAGGGAAGAGAATAGAAATTTTACAAAATATGACTTCAGGTGTTCCGAGTAAGGTTCGAGCAGGAGGACAGAGTGCTCAGAGATTTCATAGAATTACAGAAGGATTGACAAAAGATTTTTACAAAAGAATTGCAGAAGAAATGAAGAAAATATTTTTTGAGATGCCAAAACTTAAGGGGATTTTAGTTGGAGGGCCGATTCCCACAAAGGATGAGTTTTTGGATGGAGATTATTTGGCTACAAAATTAAAAGATAAAGTTATTGGGAAAGTTGATATTGGAGATAGTGATGAATCTGGACTTAAGGAATTGGTTGTTAAATCTCAGGATATTCTGGTGAATCAGGAAATAATTAAAGAGCAAAATCTTATGAAAAAATATTTTGAAACTTTGGGCGAAAAACCGGATATGTCCACATTAAAAGAAGAAGATACTAGGGAAGCTTTGAAATATGGGGCAATTGAAACTTTATTTTTGTCTAAGATGGTGGATAAGGCTTTGGCAACAGAACTTACAAAATTGGCAAAGATTATTGGTTCTAAGGTGGAAATAATTTCAGTAGATACAGAAGAAGGCCAGCAATTTAAGAATCTTGGCGGGGTTGGGAGTATTTTGAGATTTAAGGTTTAAATTTTTAAACAACTATTTCTTGACTATATTATGCAGAGCAAAACAATAGAGGAGATTGAAGAGTCAAAAGAGCGAGATGAATTAAAGAAGCTTGAGGCGATTTTTTTTGTATCTGGTAGGTTTTTGAATATGCAAGAGCTCATTTCATTTACTGATTTGAGTCCAATAATCATTCAAGAACTTATTGATAAACTGAAAGAAAAATATGAGGCGGGTGATTCTGCCTTAGAGATTGTTGAGAAAAATGGGGTGTGGAAAATGGATGTTAGGCAAGAATATTCAGAGGTCATAAATAAGTTAGCTACAGGAAATTCTGAGTTTAGTAATGCTGAAAAAGAGACTTTGGCGATAATTGCATATAAACAACCTATCAAGCAATCTGTTATAATTAAGATTAGAGGGAATAAAGCTTATGATCATATAAAGAAATTTGTTGAATTAGAACTTTTGAGGAAGAAAAAATTGGGGCATACAAATGAACTTTCTTTGACAGACGAATTTTATGATTATTTTAATTTGAACGAGAATAGTAATCCTTTGCAGGAAACCGATAGTTCCAGCCCAAAATAGTAATGTAGTACAAGAATCTTTAAAAGATGAAAACACTGAAAGATAGGGATGGAATTCCTCCCAATAATTTACTTGATATATATGTTTATAGCGATATATTTTTTAGCCTTTTATTTTATTTTATTTCTTAATAATAGGAAAGATTTGTTTTCTGTTTCTAAACTTGGAAAAAAGCATACCCTATCTGTTTTAGTTCCTGCATGGAATGAAGAAGAGACTATTGAAGATACAATACATGCAATTTTTGATGTGGATTATCCTATTTTAGAGGTTATTGTTCTTAATGATGGTTCAACAGATAAGACTAGTCAAATAGTAAGAAAACTCCAAGAAAAATATTCTAAATTAAAATTAATCAATAAGAAGAATACAGGAAAAGGTGATTCTTTGAATCAAGGAATTAAAGAAGCTAAGGGAAAATTGATAGCAGTTATTGATGCAGATAGTTATCCTGCTAAAGATTCTCTTAAAAAATTGGTTGGGTTTTTTGATGACGAAAAAGTTGGAGCTGCAACATGTGTGATAGTTTCAAGAAGTAAAAAGAAATTTCTTGAAAAACTTCAAAATGTAGAATACCATGTTATTGCTTTCACAAGAAAATTATTAGGATTTGTTGATGCAATTTATGTTGTTCCAGGACCTTTAGCTGTTTATAGAAAATCTGCATTGGAAAAAATTAATGGTTTTGATCCACAAAATATTACAGAGGATATTGAAATTATTTGGCATCTAACCCAGGCAGGTTATAAACGAGAAATGTGCCTCTCCACTTATGTAACTACAACTGTTCCCACTAATTTAAGGCAATGGTATTCTCAAAGAAAAAGATGGAATGTTGGAGGATTGCAGTGTATTTCTAAATATAAAAAATATTTTTTGAAAAAAGGGATGTTGGGAAGTTTTATCCTGCCTTTTTTTACATTTCAACTTTTTTTAGGTTTATTTGGATTAGGGGTATTTGCTTATCTTGTAATAAGTAAATTTCTTAAAAATTATCTTTTTGCAAAATATTCTTTAGAGATTGGAACAGCATTAGTAACTATGAATGATCTTAACATAACTGCCAGTTTTCTCAATTATCTCGGAATTATCTTGTTTGTGGTTGGTTTTGGGTTTACTTTACTTGTATTATTCATCATGAAAACAACATCATTGAAAGAGCATAATATTTTTAACCTTCTGTTTTTTTCAATTGTTTACCTTTCAGTTTATCCTTTTATTATGATAAGCTCTATGTACAATTTCCTCAAAAAGAATTACAAATGGAGATAAAATGATTAAGAAACAAAAGAAAATATTTTTGTATGCACTTTTCTTAACTATAGTTATTTTTAATTTGGGAATTTTTATGGGTTATCAATTAGAGATGTCAAGAGTTGGGGAAATAAATGAATTTTATCTTGAAGCAGAAATGGAACTCCTTGATCAGAGAATTCAAAAAGATGCTTTGGATTTGATTGAACTTGATTGTGAATCTCTTGTTCAGGAAAATATCAATTTTGCGGATAGGATTTTTGAAGAGGCTTTGTTGATACAAAAATATGAAGATGCAAATAAGATGAGTAAAGAAATAATTTTTCAACATAAAAGATATGATCTTTTGAGGACTCTTTTTTGGATTAATAGTATCAGAATTAAAGAGAAATGTGATTCTGATTACCATAATGTGGTTTATTTTTATAAATTTGATGACCCTCCCCTCGAACAAATTTCAAAACAAAGATTTTTCTCAATTTTGCTTACAGAAGTAAAAGAAGAGTATGGAAATAAAATTATGCTTATACCCATAGCTGCAGATAATGATTTACCTTCGATTAATCTTCTTTTGAAAAATTATGATATTGTTGAACTTCCTACAATCTTGGTTGATGAAAGTATAAAAATAACAGATTTAGAAAGTAAAGAAGATTTGACAAAGTATCTTTTTTAGTGGTTATGTTTTATCACAGCAATATTAAAAAACTAAACTGACTGACTTTTGTTATGAATGAATGTTGTAGGTGTGGAGTTTCGGGTGAGAAATCAAGATTGTTTGATGCTATTTGTGATAGCGGGGTTGTGAAGGTATGTAAGAATTGTTCTTCGGAGGATTTTCTTATGATTCAGAGACCAACCACTTTTCAATTGAAAGACGCTGAGAAAAAAGAATCATATTTAAAACCAGAGCCAAAAAAAGTTCCTCTTAGAACCACTAACAAGGAAGATATTAGTTTGAGAGATATTGTTGATCAGAATCTTGAGATTAAACATGAAGGAGATCCTAAACCTCGGCCAGATTTAATTGATAATTTTCATTGGACTATAACGAGGATAAGGAGAGCAAGACATATTTCTCGAGAGCAATTTGCACGAGATCTTGGAGAATCTGAGACATTAATAAAAATGGTTGAAAAAGGCATTTTACCCGAAGATGATAACCGGGTTATTAATAAGATTGAAACATATTTGAGTATTAAACTTAGGAAACCCGAATTTGAAGCGCGAGTACCTGAGAAAAAAGAACTTGGTTTTGATTCAGTTAGTGTTAGGAATTTGACAATTTCTGACTTAAAAGAAATGAAAAAAGATAGGGGAGAAGAGATTTTTTCAAATCCAGTTGAAGTTTGGGAAGGAGATATTGAAGCGGATTCTGAGGAGAAAATAAAGAATGTGCAAGATTCAGAAGAGGATTCTGTTGGAGCACCCAAAGAGGGTGTGGCTTCTGATGCCCAAAGAGGCACAAGCGAAGGTAAAGAAAAAGATTTATCTAAAAAAGACATGGATGATTTAATTTTTGGTAAGAAAGATTAATCACAACTTTTATAAATCAAATTAATGATTTCTTAATATGGAAATTAAGATACTTAAAAATACAAAAGATGAATTGGAAGCAGAAATTGATAGTACTACAATCGCAGAGATTTTGCGTGTATATTTGAATAAAGATGGGAATGTGATTTTTGCAGCTTGGAAAAAAGAACACTTAACAAAGAATCCTGTTTTAAAAGTTCAAACAAAAGGCAAGACTGCAAAAAAAGCAGTAAATGATGCTGTTTCTGCTATAACAAAGGATTTAGAGGGACTTGAAAGTGATTTTAAAAAGTTGAAGTAATTTTACTAACTATTGCTAGTGATTGATATATTGATAATGTAAAACATGGAGATGAGTTATTTATTATAATAATCTATATAAGTTTTGTTGGATTTTGTAAATCATGACAAAAAACAAAATATCAACTGGGAGTTATGATTTGAACAAATGGCTTTATGGAGGTTATGAAAAAGACGTGATTACTATGTTTGCAGGGCCGCCTGGTTCTGGCAAAACCAATCTCGTGATACTTGCTGCATGTAGTCAGGCGAAAAAAGGTAACAAAGTTATTTTTATGGATACTGAAGGCGGATTTTCTGTTGATAGGGTTAAGCAGATTGTTGGAGAGGAATCTGAAAAGGTTTTGAAGAATATTTTGCTTTTAGAACCAACGCATTTTAATGAGCAAAAAAAGATTTTTTCTAGTTTGTTGGATAAAGTTGAGAAAGGACATATTAGTTTGATTGTTATTGATGGGATGGCAACTCTTTATAGAATAGAATTAGGGGAAGTGATAAAATTGAAAGATAGTGAGGAGATTGGAAATGTAAATCGGAATGTTGCTGAGCAAATGCGAATTTTGTCAGAGATTTCTAGGAAGCAGAAAATTCCTATACTTATTACAAACCAAGTTTATGGAGGATTTGTTTCAGAAGAAGATTGGCAAAAAGGAATTCGGGGAAAGGTGAATATTGTTGGAGGGGATTTATTTCAATATTGGAGTAAGTGCATCCTTGAATTAAAAAAAGAAGGCAGGAAAAGAAAGGTAGTGGTATTAAAACATCGGAGTCTTCCAGAAAAAGAATTGAGTTTTGAGATAAAGAATGAGGGAATTTTTAAGAAAGGTTGGATTTAAATTTGTCCTATAGGGTGAGAAGAAATTAATACTTTTTGAGATAATTGTGTAAATCCCTGTGATATTTCTATTAATTCTTCTCTAGAAGATATATTCGTGTCATAATCTGTTAGAATTCCATATATCCTTTTGAGATGTCCTGGGCAAAATACCCCATAAAATTCTGGCTTTAGTTCTGTTGCTAATGCAGATAATTCTGCATGATTTTCATAACCTTGCATTTGGGCAATTAATTTTCCAGCCCATTCAAAAGCCCCTGTATTAATTATTTCAGTTTCTTTTTTAGCTAATTTTTCCAATCCTCTTCCGACATTTTTTAATTTGCCACTTGTAGAAAGATCTTCAGCCTGTTTTTGTAAGTTTATATGACTCATATTTATATTGGGTTTCCTTAATTTAAAAGAATTATTATACTGAAATTCTATAAAAAAATATAAACTCTTTACGCTTTTTTATTTTATGTCAGACATAAAATTTGAGGTTTTGAAAAAAGTTGCTGATACTAGTTTTAAAACAAGGAATTTTGCAAATATTTCAAAGTTGGATAGTAATTCTCCGCCAAGTGTGTTTGTTGGTTCAAAAATGAAGTATCCTATTGTTAATGTGGGGATTCTTTCGCCGTTAGAGAGATCTAATGAGGCCTGGGTTTATGATGATGAGAGATATTGGGCAGAGAATGATTTTCAGATAAATGACGTTGTGAAGCTTAGAGAAGGTTTGTTAAATTCAAGGTTTCAATCCCAGGTTACTGATTCTAGGGTTGGGAAAAAATTTGTGGAGTTGGCCCAAGAAATTGCTGTGGCTTCTCGGCCTGTGGATATTGAAATTGAATTAAAACATAGATTAAATATTGGAAAACAAAAAGATAGAGTTATTACTCCGCATGGAATGCAAGCTGGTTTGAAAAAAGCAAAGATAACTGGTAATGTGAAAATTGATAGACGAGTTGATAAGGTTATTAATGATGAAATAAAAGCTTCTGAAGGAATTTCGTATTTGTATAAAAATAATTTTACAGAATATACTTTGAATAAAATTCTTAGTGTTGGGGTTTTGGGTTTGAAGAAAAATAAAAAGCTTGTGCCTACGCGTTGGAGCATAACTGCTACAGATGATACTCTTGGGAAACAATTGCTGAAAAGTGTTCGTGATTATAAGTGGATTAAAAATCATGAATTGTTTTTTGGAGAATTTATGGGGAATTGTTATTTGATAATGCTTTTTCCTGGAGTTTGGAGTTATGAACTCTTTGAATTATATTTTCCAGGAAGTTCTTGGAACCCTTCTACTGAAATGAAGGCTTCTACAGATTTTGAGAGTTATAGTGGGAGGAAAACTTATGCTTCGAATACTGTTGGAGGTTATTATGCTGCACGCCTGCCGATATTAGAGTATTTGAATAAGATTAAGAGGCAGGCTTCTGTTTTAGCGATAAGATTAGAAACTCCTTCCTATTGGGCGGCATTGGGAGTTTGGGTTGTTAGAGAAAGTGTAAGAAAATCAATGAAAAAGAAAATGAAGTTTGATAGCAGAGAAGAATTGATTGAAAGTGTAAAGAAGATTAGCAAAATAAAATATAATTTTGATTGTTTGGAAATTTTGAATAAAAGTAAATTGTTGAAGCAGATTAAAACTCAAAGGAATTTGATTGAGTTTGGTATTTAGAATAATACTTTTGTTCTCTTTCCTTTCTTATTCTATCTTCTTCTTTTCTAAAATACCTTGAATTAAAATTTTGAGAATGTTTTATTTCTTCTTTGGTTCTATTAGGAAAATATATTTTATTTAACATAAGAATATTATGATGACATTATTTTACTTCTGCTGTCCAAGGATGTTCTTCAACATATTTTTCATCGAGTACGAGATTTTCTTGGATCTCTATGAGCATTTCTTCGTGAATGTTTTTTTTAGGAAGATGTCCTTGTCCTAGTGTTAAATACATTTCATTTTCCCTTTTCCCTTTTAAATCATCCATCTCTATTTTTAGAATTTAATCTTTTTAATTATTATTGTTCTCTTGTCGTTTTTTATATTCTTCAATTCTCTCACGATTTGTTTCACAAGCTGTGTTAAAGCAGAAAAACCATGGCTTTTTTCCTTTTCTTACTGACATGAGTGTTGGGAATCCACACTTTTCGCAAGTCTTGTCTGTTTTTTTGATTAAACCATTTGGGGGCAGACTATAAGTTGTTTTACATTCAGGGTACGCGTCGCATGCTATAAAATGTTTTTTGTTTTTTGGAGAATAAGTTATTGCTAAATTTCCTTTATTGCAAATAGGACAGAGATTTAATTTGTTTTGTTCTTTTTCTTGGGCCCTTAATTTTAAATTGGCTTCAACTAATTCTTCACCAATTTGTTTTTCGCTTTTATCAAAGTTTTTTGAAATTTTTGTTATTGTTTCTTTTGCCTTATCCACAACTTTTTTCTCTTTTTCTATAAATCCAGTTTTTGCTTCAGATATTTTTTCTGTTTCTTTTTCAAGATCTCTTGTGAGTTCTTCATTTATAATTATTGGAGAATATTTTTCTAAGGTTGAGATTAAAGACATTCCAAGAGGAGTTGCTTCTATACTTTTTTCTTTTATGTATCCTCTGTCATAAAGGGTTTCTATTATATTTGCACGAGTGGCTTTTGTTCCTAGGTTTCTTTTTTCGAGTTCAGAAACAATTGATGCAGGAGTGTATCTTTTTGGAGGTTGTGTTTCTTTTTCTTCTGTTTTGACATTGATTATTTTTACATCCCCTTCAATATCTGGAAGTTCTATCTCTTTTAATTTCACAGGATAAATTTCCATCCATGCTTTTTTTCTTATTGAAGAGCCTCTTGTAGAAAATGTAAGGGAACCAAGGTTCCCTTGACAGTCAACCTTCCTTTCATTAGCTGTTGTAACACTAATTGTTTTATTATCAATGCGAGGACACCCAAGGTTTCCTTCGCTTAACCTTCCTTTAAATTTCTGCTCATGGCTGATTCCATCATTGACTCTGATACTTATTGTTTTGTTGTCAATGATGGCATCATCACAAAATAATGAGAGGAACCTTTTAACAATTAATTGGTATATCTTTTCTTCTTCTGTTGATAATGCACTTGGGTTTTGACCTGTTGGGTAAATTGATGGATGAGCAGGATCTGTTTTTTTGCCTTCAATTGGTTTATCTTTTGTAATTAATGTTTCAACGTTATATTGTTTAGCTAATTTCTTGAGAATTGATTTATAATCTATTGAATCTGGAAGTTGCTGACTTGATGTCCTAGGATAAGAAATCACCCCAGATAAATAAAGAGATTGAGCAATTCGTAATGTTTGAGAGGGAGTTATTCCATGGAATTTGTAGGATTCCATTTGTAGACTTGTTAAATTAAATGGGGGATTTGGAGGAATGATTTGTTCTCTTTTTGTGGTTTTTGCCTGAACTGTTTTTCCTTTTAATTTTTCAAATTTTGTTAATTCTTTTTTATTAAAGATATCTTTATTGTGTTTTAATTCTAGAACATGAGAATTTTTGATAGTTATGAAAACTTGCCAATATTGTTGAGGTTCAAATGCCTGGATTTTTCTTTCTCTTTGAACTATGAGATTAAGAGTTGGACCTTGTATCCTTCCAATAGACATTATTTTGAATTTACCTGTAGATTTTACAGCATTCATTAATGCTCTTGAAAGATTAATTCCGTAAAACCAATCTAAGTAGTGTCTTGTTTCTCCTGCGATTGCCTGCCCCCAGTTCAAAGTTTTTGTTTTATTTTTGTAAGCTTGATTTAGTTCTTCTGGAGTTAGGGTAGAGAATTTCATTCGGTTTGCGTCTTTTTGGCCGCAGATAAATCGCACAGCGTTTAAACCTATAACTTCTCCTTCAACATCATAATCTGTAGCTACTGTTAGACTTCCTGCATCTTTTGCTAGTTTTGATAAAGTTGTGTAATATTTTTTTGTGAAATCTTTTTTTCTAACCATATAATTTGGAACCCAATCTATATCAAAGATAGGAACATTATATCCAGAAACATTTTGTTTGAGAGTTAGCAAGTGTCCAACAGTGCAAGCAACAATTAGGTTTTTTCCTTCTTTTATTAGCTCATAATAAGGTACTCCACCTAAATCTCGTTTTGTTGAATTACCCAATGCAGATGCTATTTTTGCTGCTGCTTGTGGTTTTTCTGTGATAATTAATTCATATCCATCTTTTTTTAGAGAAATTTTTGGAAGAGTGAATTTTTGTGGAATTTTTCTTTTAGTTGTTTTTCTTGGGTTTTTTTTCTTAAAAGTAGTCTTGTTCTTATTTGTAGAACGTCCATTAGATTTTTGAGTGAAGATATTCTTTTTAGGTTCTGTTTCAATAATGGTTTCTGAGAGAAGTGGTTTGTGCTCTTTTTCGATTGTGTGCCTTAAATTTGTTTCATCCACAGGAAAATAGTTTTCTGCTGTTTTTTCTTCTTTAGATTTTTTTTGTTTTTTTGGCATATTTATTAGGAAGGAGAAGGGTTTTTATGTTTTATTATATCTCAAAAATCTTTTCTTTTCTTGAAACATTAATTACTTTTGTTTTGCCCATTTTTTCTTCAATTCCTGCTGCTTCATGAATGTGTGCTGTGATTAAAATATCTGGGTGAAATTCTTGAATTGCTTTTTTGACTGCTTTACTTCCTTTAAATCCAGAGAATTCTGCTTTACTTCCGCGAGGATGCATATGGGTAACCATGACTTTTCTTTTAGTGTCTTTTATTTTTTCATGTCCTTTTTTCAATAGATTAAATATTTCATTATCTGGCGTAACATTTATTACATCTCCGCCCCCTGCTCCAAATATCCCTAAACCATCTTTTTTTAAGGAATATCCATGAATATTTTTTGTATTTGGATACATTTCTGCTAGAAAATCTGCTGTTGCAGCAGATTCATGATTACCTGGAATTAAAAGTACTTGCTTTTTGGCTTTTAAGAATGGGCCTATTAAATTCTTAGTTGATTGTTCTACAAGAGTTAAATCTCCAGCTAATATTACTACATCCACATTTTCTTTTTTGGCTTTTTCAGCTAGTTTTTTAACTAGGCCTGTATCCCCATGGATATCTCCTATAGCCAGTATTTTTGTCTTTTTTATCATGCTTTCTAACAGTACTAATCCTTAATAAAATATTCGAAATATGTATGCTACAAAACATTTAAAAGCATATCCACATCTGAATATATACATCAAAAAATATGTTTAAAATGAAAGAAAACTTTGATATCTTTTTTAGGAGAAAGCCGGCATTGATGTTGGTTTCTTTGAAAAAGAACAATCGGATGAGATACGGTAGTATTTTGGCTAAGGAAGTAGATTGTACTTATAGCCATGCAGTGAAGATTTTGCAGACTTTAGAAGAGCTTAAGTTGGTTAGTTTTGAGAAAAAGGGGCGAATTAAGATTATCCAGCTTACTAAGAAAGGCCGAGAAGTTGCAGATGCAATCGAGAATATTCAAGGACTCGTTAAATAATTCTAAACTATCGCCCTGAATGTGATTTTGGATAATTGGAAATAGGAAAACTTAAATATATTCTTTAATATATACTTTTGATTGATATGGTAAAGAAGTGGATTCAGAAAGCTATTCATCGCCCAGGAAGGCTTCATTTTAATTTGGGAATTCCAAAAGAAGTGAAGATTCCAATAGTTCTTCTTAATAAGATTGTGAATGCTAAAGCAGGAGATATAATAACAAATCCAACTAAAATGGGTAGAAAGAAAATTAAGGTAACAAGAAAACTTGAACAAAGGGCGATTCTTGCGAGGAATTTGCACTCAATGAGTGTACCCCGCAAGGGGGCAAAAAGGATTAAGAAGCAATGAATGATTTTTTAGAGGTCGGGAGTGAATTCTTTTATCAATAACTGAATATTTTCTTCTAGTGATTTTAACTTTTTTTCATTAGAAGAGAACATTAGTAAATTGATTCTTCCTTTTGGATTTGGTCTATCATATGGATGAAAAGATTGTTTATACGACTTATTTAAAACACAAGTGTCTTCCTTAAAATATAAATTATCTCTGAATTGTTCTTTGAGATGGGAATTAGCAAATTCATCATACCAATCATTATTGTTAAAATAATCTTTTATCTTTCTATTTGCTTTTTCAAAATCTTCTTTATCAATATTCTCACGGTATTCTGCTCTAAATGTTTTTGACATAATCTATTGCGGTCTAAATATACTTTTAAAGATTGTTATATTCTAGAATATAAATAAAAATGGCCCTGGAGGGATTTGAACCCCCGACACCCAGATTAAGAGTCTGGTGCTCTAACCAAGCTGAGCTACAGAGCCATGTACTAATATTAAAGAAGAAGTTTAAAAGGTTTATCTATATCCTCTGCTCGAGCATAGTAGTTCTTGATAGGTTTAGTTACTTTTACATACTCTCTGCTCGAACATCACTGTTATTAATTATTCTAATTTGTTCAGCGATATTCTCTGCTCGAGCATAGGTAGTTCTTGATAGGTTTAGTTACTTTTACCTATACTCTCTGCTCGAACATCACTGTTATTAATTATTCTAATTTGTTCAGCGATATTCTCGCCATGTGTGTCCGCATTTGACACATTTGAAGAATTTGGTTTCTGCTTCATCAGAAGCTCGTGTTTGCACGGTCCAGAAATATGCTTTGTCGTGATTGCATTCTTTACATTGCTCATTTACTATAGGAAATACTTGAGTATCTTTTTTTATTACTGCGACTTCTTTTTTATCCCCTATTGTTTCAGAAGTGGATATTTTAATTTTACCTTTTGCAGAATAATTACATCTAGCACATCCATCATTTTTTCTTTTTTGAATAAGTACTGCACCACATTTAGGACAAAACTCCATTATAAATTTTTTACCTCTTTTACTTTTATTTTATTTTCTTTAAAAGTCTTTGCTTTTTCAATTTTATTTTTCATGACAAATTCCTTTTTCTTCTGGAGGTTTGAGATGTTCAAAGAAGATTAATTTTCCCCATCCAATGTAGGGTACTAATCTGAAAACGGCTTTACCAATAATTTTTTCTTCTCCTATTTCTTTCTCAAAATTCAATTGCCCATTATTATTATCACCAATTGTTGAGAAAACTAATTCTTCATTTTCTTCCTTAATATCAATTATTCTGTGGATTATTGGATTTTGTTGATTGGCTTCAAAAATTATAACATCTCCTATTTTAATTTTTTCTGGTTTTACACCGACGATAAAGAGTATATCCCCTTTTGTGAATCCTCTTCTGAATTTATTTAAGAAACCTCCTTCAAAATCTTGCTGTTCTAAATCTAAACTATTGTATTTTGTTTCATGTTTTTCCCACCAGTTTTCGAAGTTTGAGAAGAGTGTTGATTTGTGATGCATACTACAAGATTCAACAATTGCTAAGGGCAAAACTGTCCCTGTTACTAAACTTAGGAATGGAAAAAAAAGAAATTTTATGAATACAAAGAAAAAGACTATTGAAAATGCCCATCCCTTGAAGCTATCGTCTTTCCAAAGTAAATTCCAGAATTTTCTGAAGAAATTTTTTGTTGAACCTCTTTTTGTAAGCATTAAGATAATTAGTTAATTGTGTTTTTAAAATGTTTTATATCACCATAATATTTATAAACGTGAATACATACCGTATATACAGAGTGTATACACACCTCTTTTCGACCCCAGCCGTATCTTCTTGATACGGCTTTATAATAACAAAAAATGGATATATTTGACAACCCAATTTTATGTAAGAAATGTAATACTCAAATGAAGAAAATGAAATTAGCTAAAAATGGATTTGTTCTTCGAGTAGTAATTTGTCCGAAATGTCATGCAAAAATAATCCATCCGGTTGATGAGCAGGAATACCACAAGTTTATAAATCTTAAACATAAAACATTTGATGTGAAAATGAGACTTGTTGGAAATAGTTACGCGGTTTCGATTCCTAAAGAAATAGTTTTGTTTATGAGAGAACAGGAGAATATAATGAATAATATGGTAAGATTATGTTTGGAAGATATAGGAAAATTGTCTGTAAATTTTGCAGAGGAACAAGAAGAATGACAAAAAAACAAATTCAATTGAAGGTTGTGGAAGCATTACAAGATGATGCATATAAAGGAATTGCTAGATTGGATTTTGAATTAATGAGAGAATTAAATATTAAGAGAGGGGATGTTGTTTTGATTAAAGGAAATCGAGAAACAGTTGCAATTGCTGATCGTGCTTATCCTGCTGATGTTGGTGAAGGGATTATTCGGATAGATGGTATTTTGAGAAGAAATGCTAAGACTGGAATTGGGGATGTTGTTTCTGTTTTTAAGGCAGAGGTTAAGGAAGCCAAGAAAATTATGATAGCTCCCGCGCAAAAAGGTATTATGGTACAAGGTGACCCCGAGGGCTTGAAAAAAGGACTTTTAGGAAGGGCAGTTGTAAAAGGAGATGTTGTTGTTTTAGGAGGAGTTCAGAGGAGAAAGGACTTAATGTCTGAAGAAATGGGAGATCTTAATGATATTTTTGGTGGAAGTTTGGGAGATATGCTTGGAGGAATGGGTTTTGGAAATTTAGGAGGCGGAGTTACTCAAATTAGATTCTTAGTTGTTTCAGCAACTCCTAGCCAACCAATAATAATAGGAGAAAATACAGAAGTTACATTAAATCCAAAAGCAGTTGAGATGTCTGACGAAAAAATCTCAGAAATTAATTATGAAGATATTGGAGGATTGTCTGAAGAAATAAAGAAGATTAGGGAGATGGTTGAAATTCCCATGAAACACCCAGAAATTTTTGAGAGACTTGGAGTACAGCCTCCTAAAGGAGTTTTGTTACATGGGCCACCAGGAACAGGAAAAACATTGTTGGCTAAGGCAGTTGCAACTGAATCAGATGCTAATTTTATTTTATTGAATGGACCAGAAATTATGAGCAAGTTTTATGGAGAAAGTGAAAAAAAGATTAGAGATATTTTTGAAGAAGCTGAGAAAACTGCACCTACAATTATTTTTATCGACGAGATTGATGCTATTGCTCCTAAAAGAGAAGAAGTTCAGGGAGAAGTTGAAAGACGTGTTGTTAGTCAACTTTTGACAATGATGGATGGCTTGAAAAGTAGAGGAAAGGTTATTGTTATAGGTGCAACTAATAGGGTAAATGCTCTTGATCCTGCCTTAAGAAGACCTGGAAGATTTGACAGAGAATTAGAGATTAGTGTTCCTGGAAAAGAAGGAAGACTTTCTGTTTTGAAAATTCATACAAGAGGGATGCCTTTAAATAAAAATGTTAAACTTGAAGAAATTGCTAATTTAACTCATGGGTTTGTTGGAGCAGATTTAGAATCGTTAGCTAAGGAGGCTGCGATGAATGTATTAAGAAAATTGCTTCCAAAAATGAAGCTTGATGGTGAAGAACAAATTCCCCAAGAAATTTTAGAACAATTAATTGTTAATCATGAAGATTTTGTTGAGGCTTTGAAAATTGTTCGTCCTAGTGCAATGCGAGAAGTTCTTGTTGAAACTCCAAACGTTGATTGGGAATCTATTGGAGGATTAGGGAAAATTAAAGAAGAATTAAAAGAAGCTGTGGAATGGCCTATGAAATATCCTGAGAGTTTTGATAGAATGGGTATTAGACCTTCGAGAGGAATTTTGCTTTATGGTCCACCTGGAACAGGTAAGACTTTGTTAGCGAAAGCTGTGGCGAAAGAATCAGAAGCTAATTTCATTCAAGTTAAAGGACCTTCATTATTGAGTATGTGGGTTGGTAAATCTGAAGAAGCTGTTAGGAAAATTTTTGAGAGAGCTAGACAAGTTGCACCTTGTATTGTGTTCTTTGATGAAATTGATTCTTTGGCAGGCAAGAGAGGACAAGAAGCTGGAACAAAAGTTACAGAGCGTGTTTTGAATCAGATTTTAGCAGAGATGGATGGTTTGGAAGATTTGAATGATGTTTTAGTTGTTGGAGCTACAAATAGACCTGATATGCTTGACCCTGCTTTATTGAGGCCAGGAAGATTTGATAAAATTTTATTAGTAAATGCTCCGAGCGAAGAAGGAAGAGTTCAAATATTAAAAGTTAAAACAAAGAACACTCCTATGGGGGATGGTAAAAAACTTTTCACAGATAAAGAGAAAGAAAAGTTTTTGAAAGAAATAGCTAAAGAGACAATGGGTTATACTGGTGCTGATTTGGATTCTTTAGTAAGAGAAGCAGCGATGTTTGCTCTTAGAAAATCTCCAGATGCTGATCAAGTTATGAAGAAACACTTTGAAGAAGCATTGAAAAAAGTTAAACCAAGTGTTACAGATTCTACAATTGATGTTTACAGGAAAATTGAAGATAATTATTTGAAATCTGCAAAGGCAGCGCTACCTCAGGTTAATTATTTAGGATAAATTTATAAATTAATTTCTTAAAAAATTTATATGAAAAAAGAAAAATTATTTGAAGAATTAGAAAGAATGGCTCAAGATTTAAAGGGGATGCTATGTGTCTGCTCTTTTCCTGATTGTGGAAAAATAGAGGTTATTTCTGCAGATGAAGATTATTGGTTTTCAAGAGAAGAAAATCCTAAATTATATGATAAAGTTCTTGGAAATTATGAAAAGCGAGAAAAGGATTTAAATGATTTTTATATATCTCATACATTTTGTCCAACATGTTATAAGAAGAAATTAGATGAATTAGAGAAGAGGGAATAATTATTTTGTTGTAACTTTAACTTCTTCTTTGTCTATAAGAATTGTATGTTCTGCTTGTGCAACTTTGCTTCCTTGTGATTCTACAAGTTGGGAAAAGTGGTGGAGGTTTCCGTTATTCTCTAATTGTTTTAATCCGAATAATGCTTTGTTTCCAAGTTTTTTTACAATCCACCTAGAACAAAAAGGAAGTGTTTGATATTTTTCTGCTACAAATTCTAAAACTTCTCTGGCAATTGGACTTCGCACATTTTTTTCATCTATTAAAAAATAAATTTCAGAAGGTTTTCCATCATGAACTTTTCCAGAGCCAGTTGTTGAAAAAGGTTCTATTGCATAAAGTCCTTTTTCTAATTCTATTTCTCTTTTATCATCAATATTTGGAATTGTAACTCCGGCATGTAATTCATATTCATCCATTGAATGTCCTGACAAATTTATAATTGATGAAAATCCTTGGGATTCAATTGTTTCTTGAATTGTTTGACCTATTTGTGAAAGAGTGGTAGTACCCGCCCTATTTGAACTCACCCTAATGGCGTTTGTTAAGGCATCTTCTGCAGCTTTTATGAGATTTTTATTTTCTTCACTGTTTTCTAAATCAATTGAAAATGCAGTATCTGAAATCCATCCGTCAATGTGAACTCCGAAATCTATTTTTAATAAACCATGAGCTAATGTTTTGTCGTCGTGAGATGGAGTGTAGTGAGCTGCGATTTCATTTATGCTCAAGTTTGTTGGAAAAGCTGGCTTTCCTCCAAGTTCTTCAATCTTTGCTTCAATTTTTTCAGCTATCTCTAAGAGAGGCACGCCTGGTTTTATTAATGGTTTTATGCATTCTCTAACTTGTTTGGCTATTTGGCCTGATTTGATTATTTTTTGGGTGTCCATTATATGTTTGAGTGCAATAATGTATTTAAAATGTTTTTGGATAAAGGATTTATGGATAATGAGAAAAATTATAATGTTAATATGATTAAAAAATTTTTATCTGCACTTCATGTTAATCTAGATGGTTGGCCAGCACCCTTGAGAATTCAGTTAGAACCTTTCCCATCAGGTGTTAAAAGGAGAATTAGACATAGAATGAAAGAATATAGGAAAAATTTGCCTGAAAATATTTTGCCTTTTTATGAGGAAGTATTAGCTAATGGAGATCTTTCTCTTGAAGAACGTTCAATTGTTGAAGGAACCTGGGGATTAAAATATTCTAAACTATCAATTGATTCTAAAAAATGTTATAGAATTTGTAAGAGATTAGCTCGTACCAAGGGAGTGAAGAGGGTGTTAGAATCAATTGATTAAGCTTTCTCCCTCAATCTTCTATTCTTTGGAATAAAATTTCCTATTTTTTCTGCTGATGCTTTTCCACAACCTAGAAAATCATCTTTGTATTTCATAACTACAAAACCTTTTTGTTTTGGTTTTAAATTCAATTCTCTGCCCATCATCCATTCTTCTACTTGAGATTCTGTGAGTTCAAAGATGTTTTTTGTTATTTGGTCTTTTAGAATTTGAGTTCCTTCAATACTTAATCTCATATATCCAACTTCTTGTTTTGCAAAATAAACCCCAAGTCTTTCTATTGGAGCAAGGTTTGCTAATTTTTTTATTTGTTTTTCTGTGAAATTTCCTGAGAATAGAAATAATCTTTCGCCTCCAAGTGTAAAAATCAGTCCGGGAATTTCTTTTATTCCAAATTGTTTATCTAAATCTCTGATTATTTCTTGTTTCTCGTTTTTATTTAAAATTTTTAAATTCATTTTTCTTTTATTCCTGTTAAATCAGATGATGATTGAATCTTTTTCCCTAATTGATCGACAATTTTTATTTCAGCCTCTTGGCATATTTTTGCTTCTGGTATTTCATAACTAAATCTGTCTCCCCCTTTAGCAAAAATTATTTCATGACCTTTGTATTTTTCTGCAATTGTTTTGATAGATTTACATACACTTTTATCTTTATCAACAGATTCAAAAACCACATCAACGAATTTTAGTGCTTCCAAAATTATTTTTCTTTCTTCTTGTGGCATGAATGAAGTTCCTTTTTTTAAAATACACTGTTTTTTGTTATTTAATATTACGATGAGTTTGTCTCCGAGTTGTTTAGCTAATTTAAGATATTCAATGTGTCCCGCATGTAATGGATCGAAATATCCTGAAGCAATTATTATTTTCATTTGTCTTTCCTCAACTTTGCAATGAAAAAACCTTCTGTTTGAGTTTCATGAGGATAAATTCTACAAGAGTATTTGACATCTTCAACATATTCTTTATCTTTCCAATTTGTAATTCCTTGAGCAAATTTTACTGGTAGATTTATTTTTTCTATTTTCATTTCAGGGAATTTTTTTAAAATAAAATCGATAATTTCTTCATCTTCTTCTGGAGCATGTGTGCAAGTGCTGTAAACAATTTCTCCGCCGGGTTTTAAAATTTCAATTGCAGAAGAGAGTAGGGATTTTTGTATTTTAGATAAATTGAAAACAGTTTTTATGTTCCACATTATTAGAGTTTTTTGATTGCTGATAATTGTTCCTTCTCCAGAACAAGGAGCATCCACTAAAATTTTATCAAATAGAAATCCCTCTTGTTTCAACTTATTACATAAAGCGAATCCTTCTTTTTTTGTTATGATAGCATTTGTTACTCCGCATCTTTCTAAATTTGAAGCTAAAATTTTTATCCTATGTAAACTTATTTCATTTGCAATGATTGTTCCTTGATTTTCCATTCTTGATGCTATTTGAGTTGTTTTACTTCCTGGAGATGCGCATAAATCAAGAATTGTTTCATCTGGTTTTGGATTTAATACTACTGGGGGAAGCATGCTTGCAATATCTTGAATATAATAATATCCTAGTTGATGTTCTAAACTTCTTCCAAATTCTCCTGGTTCGAGATTGTTTTTGATAACCATTATTTCAGGATATTCTTTGAAGGGTTGATCGACTTCCCATTTTTTTTCTTCAAGTCTTTTTTTTAATTCTTCTGGAGAAATTTTTAATGTATTTACTCTAAAAGATTTTAAAGTGTTTCCTTGAAGCGATTTAATATATTTTTCAAAATCTTTTCCAAGAAGTTCTTTCATTCTTTCGAGAAAAAGTGGTTTTGGTTGGATGTTGGTTTTCATAGATTAGGAATAGGATTTGATATTATAAAATTATCTTAATTCTTTTGTGGATTATTTTTTTTGTTTCTTTTTTTATTTATATATGAGTGCATAAATCTAGTCCCATAAACACCCCCCATTAAACTACTCCAACAAGTAATATTTGCCAATAATGGTGATGACTCAAAATATATGGCTGAAAAACCTGTAAATAATCCTCCAATAGTTATTGGAGCGAAAACCAATGCATCTTCCAATATATTATTTCCAAGTTTCCTTAAACGATCTTGTTTTTGTATGTCTTGTACTATTTCTATAGGATAAATCCAATTTTGATTTAAAAATTCTCCTTCTTTTGAGACTTCTTCTAAAACTTTTAAAATTATTTCATCATTATTCTTCTCTTTCCTTAGGTGTGTTGTAATCATTATTCCATCTAATGTGCCTTGATAATCTTGAATGGTTTTTTCTGGTATTTTTTTAATATAATCTCCTCTCTTGTGATTTACTTTTTCTTTATATTTCATCCAATCTGTTGTAGTTATTTCTGGCATTTAAATTTCATTTTATACTTCTTTATAAATTTTTATATCTTAGAAATCTCCCAATGTCATTTGCTTTTTTCCTTCTATAACTTCTTTTATATCTATTCCAAAGACCTGAAAAATATTTTCAACTGCTGGAAGAATTTGATGTTCTAAATAATATTTTATATCGTATTCTCCTTTTTCATTTGGGAGTTTTACTTTATCTCTCACAAGTGATTTTTTGTTTCCTATATTTGCTATGTAATATTTTACAAGGTTTCCTTGTGTTATGGGAATTTCTTGTTCTTTCATTTTTCTTGCAGCAATTACATGAGGAGAAATTGCTTTGTATTCTGAGATTGGTTTTTTGAGCTGGGTTTTAATTATCAAGTCTTTTTTGTCTATTTCACGATTTTTCACTTTTTTGATTATTTTTTTTAAATATTCTAATGCTTGTTTTTCATCACCTTTTTCTAAAATCATTTTAATTATATCATTTTGAATTTTTCTAGAAAGATTGCACCAATCTCTTCGTACTGTTTCAAATCCACGAATTTTTAATTTTCCTTCTTTATCTATCATAGCATATTTTTTCTTTGCTCCTGTTTTTCCAGATCTTGTTGAAACCCACAATCCTCTTTTATAAAAATCTTCTAATTCCATTTCCATTAAACCAGGAAGTTCTGAATTTAGTTTTTTGAGAAGTTTTTTGATTTCTGCTTCACTCTTCCCTTTGGTTAAAAAAGCAATTGAATCTGTATCCCCATAAATAATTTCATATCCCTGTTTCTTTATTTTTTCTATTGTATCGATGTTATATTTTCTTACAAATGCAAGGATTGATGCAGAAGATTCAATTGAATAATATCTTGCTCCAAAAAATCCAATATACCCATGAACAGATGCAGATAAAACTTTGAATGCATTGCTCCGAGCTTTTGTTATTACGTTCGGATTTTTTTTGTATTCTTCTTTGAATTTTTTTCTTTTGTTGAAAATTTCATTTAATAATTCTGGAAAAAAACCAGGTTCTTTTGAAAAGTAGAATTTTGTTTTTTTGTTGTTTAATTCTAATTCCGGAGATTCGTTTGAGTTTTTTTCTTTTTTTTCTAAGAGAGTTCCTTTTGAAAGATTATGAGTTATGATTATGCTGGTATGCATTGAAGTGAAATCAAACATAGCTATATTTTCATATAATCCGGGTGTTGGTGAATATACAAATGCACCTTCTACTCCTCCGCTTGATTTTCTTTGCCCAATTTCTTCATATCCTGGTCGTTTTTCAGGAATTTCATTGAACTTTTCTAAATTGTGTAGAATATAAGATTCAACATATTTGGATAATCCAGCTCTTGAAATTTCAAATACTGGTTCTTGGATTGTTTTAGAAAATTCTAAAATATCTGGCCAGAATTTATTGAAGAGTTGGAGAGTTAAAATTGAATCATGTAAGTTGTATTCGTAATATTTTTCCCATTCATCAGATTTTATTTTTGAAGAATGTTTGTGCTCGAATGATTTTTTTGTATCTCCGAGAAATTCTTTTGCGACTTCATTTAAGCTGAGGGTTTCTGATTTCATATATTGTGCATAAGCAGTTCTGATAAATTTGAGAATATCTACATGAACAATGCCTTTTATTTTTCCAGTAAGATTGATTCCTCTTGAGAATTTTGGTTGACTTCCATCTAATCCTAACGGGAGTTTCATTTTATTCACATCTGCTCTTGCTTTAAGATAAGGTAAATCAAAACCATCTGAAAAATATCCCACTAAGAAATCAGGTGAAATTTCTTTTACATATTCTGAAAATTTTTCTAATAATTCCTCTTCATCCTTTACATACTCTACATAATCTAATTTTTTTTGAGATTTTTTCCAAGTAATCACTTTTTTGAAATTTTCAGATACTAATGAAATCATTAAGATTTCTCCTTCACCAATTTTTAATTCATCTGTTTCTATGTCATATGCTAAAACTTTTGGGATAAATTTTTTATCTTTTATTTCTTTTTTAGATTCTAATTTGATACAAAAATCTACATCCAAGTTAGTGTCAATTCCTCCGAATTCTTCTGAGTTGTGTAAAATTTCTCCTTCAATTTTATACCAAGACAAAGGATTTAATTTTTTTTCAATAATATAATGAGTTATAAATCCTAAATCATATCCCCTTCTTTTTTCTATTTCTTTTACTCCCAATTTACTTGCAATTGCATGCAAATCTTTGTAATTTGTAGCAAATATTTTCAAGGCCCTTACTTTTTTCCCCAAGAAATTTTTATCGCAGAGTTCTACTTTTTCAACTTTTGTTTGCCTACCTTTTTCTATAACTTTTATTTTTTCTATTTTTTTGATTAAAGAATTTATTTTATTTTCTTTTAATCCTTGTTTGAGGATTGCCCAGAAATAAACAGGACAAGAGTCAATTACACAAATTCTTTTTCCCTTGCTATTTCTACCAATGATTTTTGCATGATTTCTTCCTTTGAAATCAAAGTAATCGTAATCTATTGGAATGAAGTCAGTTTTCATGTGAAAATATAGAGATTTTATTATTTAAAAGCTTTGAAGGAAAGGTTTAAATATCTTATTTTGAAAGTTATTTTATGAATGATGTTGAGCTTTTTAGGCGTTGGGGAGAGTATGATTCAGACAAAGATATAGAGGATACTAGCCGAAATCATGTTGCTGGATCTTATGGTATTTATTTAGCCGATTGTCTTGCTTCTAAATGCGAGTTAGAAGATTTAGAAAAATGGATGATGATTCAAGGAGGCCGTAATTTGGAAAAAGAAGCTGATTTAGTTCAAAAAGCTGGTTAGAGTTAATTATTTATATTTCTTATACATTGCTTATTCATGGGTTTAAACATACGAGAGATTATTCCGCGGAGAGAATTGGATTTTGCTGAGTTAAATGGGAAAACAATTTGTGTTGATGCTTTTAATACCTTATACCAGTTTTTGACAACAATTCGGCAAATGGATGGAACGCCTTTGATGGATGATAAAAAACGTATTACAAGTCATCTTTCTGGAATTTTTTATCGGAACATAGCATTACTTGAACAAGGAATGAAATTAGTTTATGTTTTTGATGGAGTGGCTCCTGATTTGAAAGCAAAAATTAGGAAAAGCCGAGATTCTGCAAAAAATTTAGCAAAAACAAGATATGAAGAAGCGAGACAGAGTGAGGATATTTCTGCTATGAGAAAATATAGTAGTCAATTTGTTAGATTAGATGATGATATGATTCGGGAAAGTAAGGAACTTTTGAAGGCGATGGGAATTGCGGTTGTGCAGGCGCCGAGTGAGGGAGAATCAGAGGCAGCGCATCTCGCAAGAACTGATGAGAATATTTATGCAAGTGCGAGTCAGGATTATGATAGTTTGCTTTTTGGCGCACCCAAATTAATACAAAATTTAACTTTAGCAAGAAAGAGAAAAACCTTTTCAGGATATGTTGAAATTAAACCAGAATTAATTGAACTTGAAAAAGTATTGAATAGTCTTGAGATTGATTTGGACCAATTGATTTGTCTTGGAATACTTGTTGGAACAGATTATAATCCTAAAGGAATTCTAGGGATTGGGCAGAAAAAGGCTTTGCAAATTGTTCAGAAATTTAAGCAGCCGGTTTTGATTTTTGAAAGTGTTGAAGAACAGATTCTTAATTTACCAGAAGAAGATAGATTTGATTGGACAGAGATTTTTCCTTTGTTTCATAAACCAGATGTTGAAGATGTGGATTTTGAATTTTCAAATGTTGATGAAGAAAAGATAAAAGAGATACTTGTTGAAGAGCATGATTTTTCAGAAGAGCGTGTTGAAAAACAATTAAAGAGACTTGGAGATATTGCAGAGAAGAAAAAGCAGAAAGGATTGGGAGATTGGGTTTAGTTATTTTTGTCGTCTTAATCTTTTTACTTCTTTAATAATTCCATATAATCTTGGATCTCTTGGATCTACTCTTTGAATTTCATTAAATGATTTTTTTAGCGATGCTATATTTGAGGTTATTTGCATTTTATTATATGTGGGAGCTTGTCTTTTTGGAGCTGGGAGTAGTTTTTGTCTTGGTTGTTTTTCAAGTGCAGTTTGGTGTAATGCAATTCTTCTTTCTTGAGTTGCTACTTGTCTTTGTTGTTGTATGAGCTGTCTTTGTTTTGATTCTTCTATCGCTCTTCTTCCTCTTTGTTGTTGCTTTTGTGTTCTTGCTTGTTGTCTTTGAGAAATTCCTTTTTTCACATTTCTATATCCTTTTCTTGTGGCCCATCGAGCATGACGCGCTTTTCTGGTTGTAATTCGTTGTATTTGTTGCTTTTTTTGGCCAACATTTTTTTTCACATTTCTATATCCTTTTCTTGTTGTCCATTGTGCATGGCGTAATTTTCTGGCTCTTTGGTGTTGTCTGGCTTGAATTTTTTGTTGTTTGATTTGTTGTGCTCTGGGAGAATTTGTCCGATTTAATGTGGGATTTTGTCTTGTTGCTGTTTCATTTCTTCTGTTTTTTCTTTTAGTCCATTTGTTGTGACGCGTTTGTCTGATTCTTTGATGTTGTTTTTGTGCTGTTTCATTTCTTCTGTTTTTTCTTTGATTCCATTTATTGTGCAATTTTTTTCTATTTCTTTGTCGAGGAGGTCTGGGTTCTTTGGGAGGCCTTGGCCCTCTTGGAGTTCTTGGGCCTTTTCTTTTAAGTAATAAGAATAACCAAATGACAAGGAGGAAAGCTCCCAAAGCAATAGTTATTTCTTTAGATTCAACAAATAGAGAAGCGAGTAAAAGCAAACCGCCAAAGACTAATAATGAATTTTTCTTTAATTTGGCAATTAGAAAAATAATGAATGCTAAGGCTATTATAGGAATTAAAATGTATAATGTTTCTTCTTGAAATCCTAAATCAAAGAACCAATCACCGACAATTTCTACTTGGTTTATCCAATAGGTTATTCCTGAAGAGAAAACTAATGCAAGAATAGCAGGGGCAGTATTATTTGATTTGATTAAATGATTTAATAAAAAGAAAAGAAGTATAAATGAAATTGCAAATGTTAAGAGAAGAATTAAGGTATTTGAATCTATTTGGTCGGTTATTTCACTTAATGAAAATTTTGCTGCGCTGATAATATTGGTTAGTAAAATTGTTAAAATTAAAGTTAAAGAGATTATTTTTTTCATTTTATTTTTTGAAAAAATTTCCTATGGATTTTGCAGCTTTTGTGAGTGGATCGTCTTTCCCCTTAGATAATGAAAGGAATCCAAATACAAGTAAAACTGCTCCGAGTACTATTACTAATGCTGCTTCTTCAATAAAGAATGAAGAGACTAATAATAATCCTCCAAAAACAAGAAAGGATTTTCCTTTAAGTTGTATAACAAGAAAAATTGCAAGAGCTAAAGCCAATACAGGAATTAGGATGAATAATGTTTCTTCCGAAATTCCAATGTTGTAAAACCAATTGTGAATATCAAGGTCTAATTTGTTCATTCCATAAGTTATTCCAAATGAAGAAACAAGTGCGAGGACAGCTGCGATTGCTCTATCTTTTTTGAATATTGTTTTATTTAATGAAAAGAAAATAATTGTAAAAGAAACTATGAATATGAAAACTATTGTCATTGTGTCTGAATCTATTTGGTCAAGTATGTCACTTAACGGAAAAGTTGCTGCGCTGATAAAACCTATGAACATTATTAATAAGAATACGAATAAAGGCAACACTCTTTTTTGCATAAGGTGATTAAGCGGGAAGTTTTTATAAATTTATTGATTAGGAAGTTTTAATAATTCTTTTTAGTTTTATCTTATATGAAAAAAGTTAGAGCATTTGATGTGTTTGGGAATATTGCTATTGCTAAATTTCCTCGAGAATTTAAAATTATGGATAGGAAGAAATTTGCAAATAAAATTTTGAAAGATAATTGTTCTATAAGAACTGTTTTAGAAAAAGTTGGAAAATTTTCGGGTAGATTGCGGAAAATGCAGACGAAGTATCTTGCTGGAGAAAAAACTAAAGAAGTTTTGTATAAAGAAAATGATTGTGTGTTTAGATTTAATATTGATACAACTTATTTTTCATCTAGGTTGAGTAATGAAAGGAAAGAGGTTGCTTTTAAGATTAAGAAAAAAGATAATGTGCTGGTTATGTTTGCAGGTGTTGCGCCGTTTTCGATTGTGATTGCTAAAAAGAGCGGAGCTCGGGTTTGGTCAAATGAAATAAATAGAGAAGCGAATAAATATGCTAAGTTGAATATTGAATTAAATAAAGTTAAGGATAAAGTTGAATTGATTTCTGGAGATGTTAAGAAAGCTGTTGGAAAGATGAAAAATCGGTTCGATGTTATAGTTATGCCTCGTCCGCAATTAAAAGATACTTTTTTGACAGAAGCATTTAAGGTGAGTAAGAAAGGAACCAGAATTTTTTATTATGGATTTTGTAAGGAAGATGAAAAAGATAAAATTGTTGAGCAGATTGAAGAAGAGGCTAAGAAATCTAAGAAGAAAATTAAAATTTTAAAAACAAAAAAAGCTGGAGAGATTGGGCCTTATAAGATTAGGTTAAGGGTTGATTTGAGAGTTTTATAATTTCTTTTCCTTGCTAATCGACGTAGGCGCTTCGCCAATTCGAGCCCACACTCGCATAAGGGAAATTTAGATGGCTCGTGTAAACTCTCACCATGCCAGGCACTCCGGCGAACTATAACTTTTTCTCTTTAGCAATTGAAGTTGGTGCTTCGCCAATTCGAGCCCACACTCGCATAAGGTAAATTTAGATGGTTCGTGTAAACTCTCACCCTGCCAGGCATGTCGGTGACTATAATTTCTTTTCCTTGTTAATTGATGTAGGAGCTTCACCGCCATGCCATGTAAATCTTGGACGAATTCTTATTGGATAAATTCTTTCTGAATTGTCATCGAGAACTATTGCAGAACCTTTCAAACTTGGCAAATCGTCCATGTATTTTTTAATGCTTTCAAGAAGGTAACTTTGCATAATATGATTTAATGCTTCTAGATCTGGTTGACTTGTTACTCTGTGTGAGATAACAATATCTGATTGAGTCATGACGTCTTTATGAATCTGGCCTGGTTGTTGCGTAGCTAATACTACTGAAATTCCTGGTTGTCGACCTTCTCTTAAAAGTTGAATTAGAGCATCTGTTGCAATTGTTTTTTCTTTTAAGGGTAGGAATTCATGAGCTTCATCTATAAAAAGCCAAACCAATGGATTTTCTTTTTTTTCAATGTTAGATGAAAATTCAAGACTTTTTGAGACAGATCGAACTTCTTCTATTTTACGAGCAGCCATTCTTTCTTTGAATATTTTTCTTGAAACCAAACTTATGACTAATGCCCGAATATTAAAAGCCCCAACAGAGTTGTAGACGCTTAAATCCAAAATAGTAGTTGTTCCACCAGTCACTAAATCACTTACTTTTGTTGATTGTTCATTGGTTTCTGCAAATACCCCCCAAGTTTTTGCTGCTTCAAATAATCCAATTGCAGCATTTTTTACATCTCTGGAATTTTTTTCATCGCCCCCTAAATGAGAAATTATTTTATCTAGTCCAAAATTTCCTTTTTCTTTTAAGTCATTAATTGTTCTTTGAATTAAAATTGAAATAGGGTCTGTCATTTTTAATCCAAAAGTGATTATCCAATCTTCTGAAGCTAATTCTGAAACATCAAGTGCAAATTTTTCATCTACAGGGATTCCTTTTTCTAAATAAAAATCATAATGTCCAAATGGTGCAAAAATTTTTACAGGAAGATTCTGTGGTTTTAATTTCCATTCTTGTAAGAGTTCTTTGTCTTTTTCGTTTTCAAATTTCATTGTCCAATATATGCCCATGGTATCAAAGATCAAGGATCCTATATTTTGACTTACTTCTTTTGGAAGATTTGAGAGTTCTTCAGCTATAACCCCTAAGGTATAACTTTTTCCAGAACCTCTTTTTCCTGCAACTAGAACAACATGACTTCTTGCAATGTCCATTAATATTTTGTTACTTAAAGAAGTGTATTGTCCCATACGAACATAACCTTTTCCAATAAGAACGAGTCCTCGGTCTGCGAACGCTTTTTTATCTGATTCATCTCTTCCAATTATGATATCGTAAGGCATGATAAAAGAAATAAAAACTTATTTTTATAGTTATTGATGTTTTTTTTAATTGTGACTAATTTCACCAAAATGTTTTTAAAAGGATTTTCTTTTGTGTTAAGATGGATGAAGAAAAAAGTGAAGGAGATCATGGAGAAGAAAAAGAAGAAACTACTTCAGAACCAGTTCAGGAAAAATCTGAAGAACCTGTGAAGCCCTTGATGAAAACAGAGAATATTACTGATAAGATAAGGAAAAATCCTTTTATTCTTTCAACTTTAGTTTGTGGAGCTTTAGCTGTTTTATTATTAGTTGCTATGATTTCTGGAGGAGGAGTTACTGGAAATGTTGTTTCAAAGAATGTCGCAGGAGAAAATCTTATTGGATATTTGAACAATGTGGTAGATTCAGAGGTTACTTTAGTAGATATGAAAGATGAAGGAAACTTTTATTTAGCGACAGTAGAATTTAAAGGAGAGGAATTACCAATTTATGTTACTAAAGATGGTGCTTCTTATACTTCTAATTTAATTCCGTTAGTTAGTCAACAACAAGATATCCAAGACCAGACTTCTCAGGATGTTCCTAAATCAGATGTTCCTGTTGTTGAATTATTCATTATGACTCATTGTCCTTATGGAACTCAAGCAGAAAAAGGAATGATTCCAGTTATAGAATCTTTGGGAGATTTGATTGATGCTAAAATTAGATTTGTGCATTACTTTATGCATGAACCTGAAGAAACAGAGACTCCAAGGCAAGTTTGTATAAGAGAAGAACAATCTGAGAAATACTTGGATTATTTGAGATACTTTTTAGAAGAAGGAGATTCTGATTATGCTTTAGAAAAAGCAGGAATTAATCAAGCAGATTTAACTGATTGTGTAAATAATAGGGCAGAGGGTTATTATGAAGAAGATTCTTCATTAAGTGAGGAATATGGTGTTAGTGGAAGTCCAGCATTAGTTATTAATGGGGAAATTATTAGTAGTGCAAGAAGTCCTGCAGCATATTTAGATACAATCTGCCAGGCATTTAATGATGTTCCTGAAGAATGTTCTGCATTAGATTTGGCTAGTGAAAGTCCAACTCCAATGTGGGGATGGGATTCAACTTCTGCGGCTACAACTGCAAGTTGTTAATTAATATTATTTTACCATATAAATATTTTTAAACTAATTTTCATAAATTTATAAATGAAAAGGTTGATAACGTCGGAATCTGTAACAGAGGGACATCCTGACAAGGTTTGTGACCAAATTTCTGATGCCATACTTGATAATTTAATTGTTCAAGATCCTTATTCTCGGGTTGCTGTTGAAACTCTTGTTACAACAGGAAGTGTTCATGTTGCAGGGGAAATTACCACAAATGGTTTTGCAGATATTCAGGGGATTGTTCGGAGAGTTTTGAAGGAAATAGGTTATACTAATCCAGAATTTGGGATTGATTGTGAAGATGCAGGTGTGTGGATAAGTGTGCATGGACAAAGTGCAGATATTTCTCAAGGTGTTTCTGAAGGTGAAGGATTAAATAAGGAACAAGGAGCAGGGGACCAAGGAATGATGTATGGTTATGCAAGTTCAGAGACAGATGAATTAATGCCTCTTCCAATAGTGTTAGCACATAAATTAACAAGGAGATTAGCAGAAGTTAGAAAGTCAAATATAATTAATGGATTGGGACCTGATGGGAAGAGTCAAGTAACAATTGAATATGAGGATGAGAAACCAGTAAGGATAGAAGCAATTGTTATTGCTCAACAGCATATTAATAGTATTTCTGAAGTAGAATTAAAACAAGAAATTTTAGAGAAAGTTATTAAACCTATTTGTGGGGAAATGATGGATGACCAGACAAAAGTCCATATTAATGCTACTGGAAAATTTGTTATAGGAGGTCCTGAGGGAGATACTGGTTTAACTGGAAGAAAGATTATTGTTGATACTTATGGGGGTGTTGGAAGGCATGGGGGAGGAGCATTTTCTGGGAAGGACCCTTCAAAAGTAGATAGAAGTGGTGCTTATGCTGCAAGATATATAGCAAAGAATATTGTTGCTGCAGGATTAGCAGAAAGATGTGAAGTTCAATTGAGTTATGCCATTGGTGTTGCAGAACCTACTGGAATAAATATTGATTGTTTTGGGACAAATAAAATTCCAGAAGAAAAAATTTCTGAACTTGTGAGGCAAAATTTTCCATTGAAACCTGCAGATATTCTTAATCAGTTAGATTTGAGAAAACCAATTTATCAGAAGACAGCTTCCTACGGACATTTTGGAAGAAATGAACCTGGGTTCACTTGGGAGAAAACTGATAAAGCAGATATTTTAAGAAAATATTTGGAATAATTATTGTATTCTCAAATACTCAATTTCTTCTTCATTAAGTTTGAGTTCTTTTTGAATTTCAGGATTTGAGTTTATGATTTGTTTTATTATTGGGAATTCATTCAAGGCTCGTTTTTTTCCGACGTGAACAAGGGCAGCGTATTTTTCTGTGATTGATTTCTTTTTTGCTGTTCTTTGATTGTTCATCCAGATTTTTAATATTCTTGTTGGTTTTTTGTAACTTGTGAAACCATTTTCTAGAATTCTGTTTGGATTTTTTGAAGCAGACATTCCATAACTTAAAAATATATTTTCATAAACTAAAAATCTCCAATATTGTTTTTTGTAAATTCTTCCTTTGAACAAATCTGTTTTGCTTAGCATATTAACTGCTTGAACTAATTCTTCTCCTTGATATTCTGTTGGAATGTTTTCTTCAACCCATAATAATATTTCGTCAATAGACATATTAACAGAATCAAAAACTCTCAGGATTTCGTTTGTTGGTTTTGTTTTGAATATTTGTTTTAGTGAATTGAAAATATCTGTTTCCTTATTTCTTTCATCAAGAACTGCAGAAGCAGGGTCTTCTAATTCTGAAATTGCTTCTAAGTCGTTTATCGCTGCCCTTAAGTCCCCTTTTACTTTTACAGAAAGGTTTGTTAATATTTGACTATCAATGAATTTATTTTCTTTTCTTAATATATCTATTAAGACATTTTTTATTATTCCATAATTTATTTCTTTTATTTGTATAAGTTCTGTTTTTCTTCTTAGGGGAGATAAACTTTTGTTCCAGACATCGTTGGCAGTTATGACAATTGGGAAAGGCGTTGTGTTTATTATTGAAACCAATTCTGAAATTCCTCCCCAATCTGCTCTTGATATCCCGTCTACTTCATCTACGAGAATTATTTTACTTTTTTTGATTAAAGATTTTTGTTCTGTCGCAGGTCTAAGTATTTCTCTTAGTTTTCCTCTGTTACGCAAATCACTAGCATTTAGTTCAAATATTTCTGAATCTGTTTCATTAGCTAAAACATGTGCTATAGTTGTTTTACCTGTTCCTGGTGGACCATGGAGTAGCAAGGCTCTCTTTTTTGGAAAAGTTGTTAGGAAGTTCTTTATTTTTGCTACGGCTTCGTCTTGGCCTTTAATTTCCTCAAATTTTTTTGGTCTATATTTTTCACTCCAGGGTTGCATTTTATTCAAAAGGATTGTAATTTTGTTTAATTAAATTATGGAAAGGTATCATTAATTTATCTGGAAAATTTCCCCAATCAAACCATTTCCATTCTTCAAGTTTCTCGGGTTCTAGTGCTCGAGGATTTCCCTCTAGATATTGTGCTCTGAGGAAAAGAGTTACATAGTGTTTTTTGTCTGAATAGAAGAAATCATTTGTGGTTGCTTTTTCTTTGGGATATTCATCTATTAATTTAATTGTCAATCCTGTTTCCTCTTTAACTTCTCTTAATACACAATCTTTAAAGGATTCGAATAATTCTAAATGTCCTCCTGGTGGAGCCCAGGTTCCAGCACCATGTGATGCAATTCTTTTCCCAAGTAAAACTTGATTTTCTTTCAAGATAATTACTCCTATTCCTACCCCTGGCCTTTCCATTATCCCTTCCCTAATCCAGCCAACATACCCAAGGAGGGCACAAGAATCTTGCCAGCTATCATGATTTACCTAGTCCTGCCAAGACAAAACTTGCTAGAAGTGCTTGCAATTGGATAAAAGGATCAGAACCTTCTACAAGTCTGAATTCAGCTTCGCCTGTTTTTTCTGTGAGTTTAACTTTTATTTCTGGTTCTATTGGGAGATTCCATATTTCTTTTTGTATAGCTTTTATTACATCTTGACCTGAGATGGATTCTTTAAGCATGATATCAAGAAGCTTTTCTTTGGATCTTTGAAAATCTCCAGATAAAGCATAATCTAAAACTATTTTGATGTCTTTTGGTTTTGTGGTTGCTAACATGGTTGAAATTAGTTCAGGAGTTATGGACGGAGAAATTGCTGCAGTTGCCTGTAATAAATTTGTAGCCTTTCTACAATCCCCTTCGCTTCCTTCGTAGATTAATTCCATTGCTTCCGGAGTAATTGTTAAATTCTCTTTTTCTGTAATTCCTTGGATGTATGTTTCTATATTTCTTTTTTCTAAAAGTTTGAATCTAAAAATTACACAACGAGATTGTATTGGATCAATTATTTTACTTGAATAATTACAGGATAAAATAAAACGGCAATTTGCAGAATAATTTTCCATTGTTCTTCTTAATGCTTGTTGTGCTTCTGGCGTTAGTGCATCTGCTTCATCTAAAAAAATGACCTTGAAAGGTATATTCCCTAATGATTTTGTTCTTGCAAAACTTTTTACTTTTTCTCTTACAACATTAATTCCTCTTTCATCGCTTGCATTAAGTTCAAGATAATTTTCTTTCCAATCTGCTTTGAAAAGTTCTTTAACTATAACTAAAGCTAATGTAGATTTACCAATTCCAGCTGGCCCGGCAAAGAGTAAATGTGGAATATTTAATGTGTTTGTTAAGGATTGCACCCTTTTGATAATTTCATCTTGCCCAACGATTTCTGAAAAAATAGTAGGACGATATTTCTCTGTCCAAATTCCGTTTGTCATAGTAGAATATTCCTAAAAGAACTTATAAAGATTATTATGTTTGAGAACTATCGAGCTCTAGCTTTTCTTAGTTTTCTTTTTCTTTTTTCCTTTCTAAGACGCTTTCTTTGCCATTTCCAGCGCATTTGCCATTTCTTTTTCCATCTTCTAGAACTTCTTTTCATAATTGAAAAAGTGGGAATTGGTTTTTAAAGGTTTTTATCTATTCCTTCTAATACTAATTTTAGGGCAATAATCTTTTATAGGACATTTAGAACACCAAGGTGAAATTGGTTGACAAATATCTTTTCCGAATTGCACAAAAATTGCATTGAATTCTCTCCAATATTTTTTTGGTAGGATTTTTTCAAGTTCTTTTTCTGTTTTTTCAGGAGTTTTTGTTTCAACCCAGCCTAGTCTGTTTGGAATTCTATGACAATGAGTATCTATGGGTAAAACATTTTCTCCAAAAGCAAAAGCTAAAACTATATTTGCTGTTTTTGGTCCTATTCCTTTGATACTTAGTAAGGACTCTTTTGTATTCGGAACTTTGCTGTCAAATTTTTCAATAATTTCTTTTGAGACATGTTGTAATGTTCGGGCTTTCTTTTTGTAATGGCCTGAAGAGTAAATGAGTTTTTCTAATTCTTCTATGGGAATTGCAGTAATTTGTTTTGGGGTTTGAGCAATTTCAAAAAGTTTTTTAGAAACTTTTTCTGTATTTGTATCTTTAGTTCTTAAAGAAAGAAGACAAGAGATGAGAATCTTAAATGCATCTGGTTTTTTCCGCATGCGATTTAATGTGGTCTTATCTGAATGATTATAATATTTTGCAAGAATTTGCATAATTATTTCTATATTATTTTGTTTCACTTTTTTCTTGAAATAATTTTGTAACAAGCATAATTCCTAAAACAGAAAATAAAGTGATGGTTATGGCAGCGATAAATTTTCCTTGTAAAAGATTATTCGCAGAGATTTTGCTCATATATTCTGTGATTAATTCTTTCCAAGACAGAGCAATTAAAAAACCAAAGGCAGCAGTTATAGCGATTAATACAGATTTTTTTAATTCCCTCTTAAATTTTATTGCAGAATTTTTCGCCTTTAGTTTTAATTTTTGTTTTTTTGTGAGTTCTTCCATTTTATATTTTAGTATAACATGGTATGTTTGCACGCCTTAAAATGTTTTTGGCTTTTTGAACTGATTTATCTCCTAAGAAAAAGGCAGTTATTTTTTCTTTTTGTTCTGATTTAGCAAGAATTTTTGCTGTTTCTTCTGGTTGCGACATTGTTTGAGGAGTTAATATTACTACAATTGAATGATATCCTTTTAATTTTTCTAATGTTTCTTTGTAATCTTTTGGTGTGGCTGTCCCTAAAATATCAATTGGTTGTTCAACATTAATATTTTGTCCTACAAGATAATCTGTTATTAATGTTCCTGGTCCTCCCGCGTTAGTGATTATAGCGGTTTTTCCTTTTTCCAATTTTGGGAAATCTGTTTTTAAATTAAATGCTTCTGCAAGAGAATCTACGAGTTTAATGTTCGCTTGTTTGAATGCTTGTTTGTAAATTTCAAAATCAGTTGCTAAACTTCCTGTGTGACTGATTACTGCTTCTTTGCCTTTTTTTGTTTTTCCTGCTTTGATAACTATTATTTCTTTTTTGGATTTTTTACAAGCTTTGATAAATCTTTTTCCTTGTTTTAATTTTTCAATGTAAAGAATTATCTTTTTTGTATTTTTGTCTTTGTTAAAATATTCTATGAAATCAGAGAAATTTAAATCAGCCATGTTCCCTAAACTTACGAATCCAGAAAAACCCAATGATAAATCTGCAATATAACTCCATAATGCTCCGCTTTGACTTATGAATGCTGTGTCTCCTTTTTCTGAAGAGTTATTTGCGAAAGTTGTATCTAGGTTCTTGGATGGATTTGCTACTCCAAAACAATTTGGTCCAAGAAGATTTATTTTATTTTGCCTTGCAACTTGGAGTAATTCTCTTTCTAATTCTTTTTTTCCGATTTCTCCAAATCCTGCACTGATTACTATCACGTTTTTTATTTTCTTTCTTGCACAATCTTTTAAAATTTCTTTGACTTTTTCAGAAGGAATCGCAATAACTGCTAAATCTATTTTATTAGGATATTCCTTTAATGAGGCATAAACTTTTTTCCCTAAGATTTCATTGTGTTTTGTGTTTATGGGAATAACATTTCCCTTGAATTTTAGTAATTTTTCCATTAATGTGTAACCCACTTTTTCTGGATTATTTGATGCTCCGATAACTGCAATTGTTTTTGGTTCAAGGAAATTTTTTAATTTTCTCTTTTTCATTTTATTGATTCGAAAAGTATATATAAATACATTTCTTTTTTGGGTCATGCAAATTTTAACAGAGAGAGAAGCAGGAAAATTTTTAGAGAAAAAAGGATTTGATGTTGCAAAGAGAATTTATATTGAAAAAAAGGATGAATTGAAAAATGTGTCTGAAAAATTGGGTTTTCCTTGGGTTATGAAGGTTTCTGGAAAAGAGATTGTTCATAAGACCAAGGTTGGAGGGGTTATTAAGAACATTAAAGATTATGAAACTGCCTTGAAGGCTTTTGATAAACTTAAGGAAATTCAATCTTGCGAAGGAGTAATAATTCAAACTCAAATAACTGGAAAAGAATTTTTGTTTGGTATTAAAAAAACTCCTGAATTTGGGCATGTTATTGCGTTTGGCACAGGCGGAGTTCATGTAGAAAAATTAAAAGATATAACTTTTAGAGTTTGTCCTTTTAATAAAAAAGAGGCAAGAAAAATGATGCAAGAAGTTGATATAGGAAAAAATTTGGATAAAAATCTTTCAGATATCGCAGAAAAAAATATTCTTAAATTATGCAAATTGGCTAAGCAATATCCAAGAATTAAAGAATTAGATATTAATCCCCTTATGCAAGGGAAAATTATTGATTCAAGAATAGTTTTTAGCTAGTGTTGTTTCTTCTATACAAAAGAATAAAGAGTATCAAAAGGATATTAATGGTTATTAGAACAAAAGGCAATGGAGACCTTGAGACTAATGAAAATAATTTTATCATTGGTTCATAAAGAATTAGCGATGCTACAATTACCATTAAAATAAATGATAAGAGAACTACCCCTGCCATGGTGTCCTTGATTTCTCCGAATTCCTTGCGATATTTTGGAGAAATTAAATCAATAAGTCTTTCAAAATTGTTGTTGAATAGTTCTAAAATAATTACTAAAAATACAACTGTTAAGATTGTTATTAAATATGCTTTGGAGATTTTTAGTATTAAAGAAGAAAAGATTGCAAATATTCCGAGAAGTAGTAGGACTTTGAGCATGCGTTGTTTGTAGATACCATAAAATATTCCCTTTATTGCGCATTTGAGACTGGTTGTGAAAGAAACTTTACTCATCTAGATGAATTGTTGAATGTGTTTTTAAGAATTATTGTGATTGAATATGACGCCCCCGCCGAGAGTCGAACTTAAAAGACACCTACGGTTTCTTTTTAGCTTCCCTGAGAATTTAAACTTCTTTGTCCGAATATCAGAGAGATATATTCTTGCCTTATAGTTGAATAACGAATATATCTCTGACGCCCACCGAACTCCCAATCACAACATCTGTTATTGATTGATAAAGTTAGTCAATGTTGTAATTGCTCGGATTCGAATCCCTACTCGCGACCTCGCACGTGGGTTTTTCTTTTAGAAAAAGAAAAGCTACAATGTAAAAGAAAACTATAATAACCACCACCACGAAATCGCTCGGGTTCCCCTCGTTCAATTTCAAAGAAATAATGCAATCTAAAGATTGCATAAACGCCCCCGCCGAGATTCGAACTCGGGTCACCACCGTTCCCTGATGCCTTGTTTTTACAAGACTTTGAGAAGTTGCATTTAGATGCTAGATCTGTGCTCTCCTCGAGATTAGATCACCCCTCATTTTGAAGCTAGATCTTTGACTTCTACTTGAGAGGGTGGCATTCTTGGCCTCTGAACTACGGGGGCTATTTAATCCTAAAAAGAGTTAATATAAAAAACTATCTCTCTATAATTTTTCCATCTTTTATTAATGTTGATGATTTTCCTGAAAGTTTACCAGCATCAATAATAAAATCAACCTGGTTTAAAATTTCTTTATTGATTTCAGATATCTCATTAGCAAATTTTTCTCCAGATAAATTTACAGAAGTAGTGACAATTGGCTTTCTTGTTTTTTGTAAAATCTTTGTCATAGGATGTTCTGGGATTCTTATTCCTAAATATTCATTATCAGAGACATGTTTTAAGAAATTTCTGTTTTTCTTTTTTAGTAGAAGAGTATAAGCTCCTGGAAGATATTTCTTTAATATTTTTTTATCAATTTCACAATTTTTCTTTATCCACCGCATATTTGGAGCAATAACTGAAAAAGGTTTTTTATCTCTTTTTTTTATCTCCCTAATTTTTTTTACTAAAGCATTATTTTCTGCATCACATCCAATGCCATAAATAGTATCTGTAGGATAAATGAATATACTTTTCTTAAGTTGTCGAACTATCTTATTGTTTATTTCTTTTAATTTTAGTAATTTCATATTATTTTACTAAGAAAATCGTGTCGTTTGGCCTAACTTTTTCTGAAACCTTTATTCCAATGTGTTCCCCTTTTTTTGCTTTTTCCACAGAGTCTTTTTCTATTTGCATACTCTTTACTTTTTCTTCAAAATCCGTTGTGTTTCCCTTTATGTGGATTTTATCTCCAACTTTCAAACCTGCTGAAAGTTTTATTGCAGCAACACTTACATGAGAAAAATAGCCAGACACTTTCCCAATTTCTTTTTCTGCCATAGATTTTTAAGGAACAGAAGATATTTAAATTTAGCGATTAGATAAATTTTTAAGACTTCTATGATAGGATATACTTATGCTTATAGCCCCATAGTATAGTGGTCAAGTATGGCTGGTTCTGAACCAGCTGACCCAGGTTCGAATCCTGGTGGGGCTATAGAAATATTTTTATACTATATGCATTTCTTTTAGTTATGGTATTAGGTATTACCATTTTTGTGGTTGCTATTTTAATTATAGCTATTTGGGTGATCGTTGAAATGAAGAGGATGAGACATAAAATATTTGCACTTTTCTTAATAGGATTAATTTTATTTTCTTATTTGAGTTTTACTTTGGTTCTTAAAGGTCATGAAGTAAATATAACAACTTTTGACGGAATAAGAGAAGCAGGAGGATTATATGTTGTTTGGCTTGGAACAATTTTTTCAAATTTGAAGTCAATAACTTCTAAAACTATTGATATGGATTGGAAAGGGAATGAGACAGGCTAAACTTTATAAACTATTGTCCATATGTATAAATATTGAGTAAGATGGCTAAAAAAAAGAGGGGAAAGAAAAGTCCTAAGAAAACTAATAAGAAAAGATTAGTACGTGCAACAAAAAGAAAAATCCAACTTGTTTTGAAAAATTTGATTTTATTTGCGGCGTTATCATTAATATCATTTTGTTTGTATAGACTTTTAAATAAGGAAATATTCAAAAGCTTATTCTCTTTGATGGCAATGATTTTGGGTTTTGTTGGTCTTGCATTTTTGATTGTTCTTTTAGCTTTGTTGATTTTGAAGTTGATGAAGAAATAATAATGTTTTTATAATCTAATTCTTGAAAATTTATATGCCACTTTAGCTTCCCAATGGGATGACCTATTTTTCAAATAGGCCTCAGTTAGTAGAGCGCATGCTCGGTAAGCATGAGGTCCTGAGTTTCCACAAGGGATGACCTTCTGAGGCCTCAATCCATAGAAGTGGCTTTAATAAAATTTAAAAATGATTAATTCCTTGAGGAATAATGAAAGGGGGATTGAAATTTTTTGTTTGTATTTTCTTTATATTAATTCTATCTTTATCTTTTATTTCTGCTGGATTTTTTTCTGATATTTGGAGCAGGATTAGTGGAAGGGCTGTAGAAGATTGTACTGATTCTGATGGAGGATTAGCTTACGCTATTAATGGAACTGCTTGTGGAACAAATGGATGTCTTACCGATAACTGTACTAATTCAACTAATTTGAAAGAATCTATATGTGTTTATAGTGGGGAGGCGATGTATCTTAAACATGCTTGTTCTGATGGGGAAATTTGTAAGGATGGTGCTTGTATTTTAGCATGTGTTCCTCAAACCTGTTCTGATTTAGGATATGAATGTGGAAGTTGGGATGATGGTTGTGGAGGGACATTAAGTTGTGAGAGTTGTTCAGATGGATATAATTGTGAATCTGGAGTTTGTGTTGTTCAGCCAGTTGGATGTGTAGATTATTATTTAGATTCTGATGGAGATGGTTATGGAAGTTCTGAAACACAATGTTTGATATCTCTTGTTTCAGGTTATTCTACACAGTCTGGAGATTGTGATGATACTAACGTGAATATTAATCCAGATGAAATAGAAGTTTGTGATGATGGTTTAGATAATAATTGTGATGATAATGTTGATGAAGGGTGTGTTGTTAGTGGGGGAGAGGATGAAGAAGGAATTCCTGGTGAAGTTCCTGGGGAAGAAGTTGAAGAATGTATTCCAGAAATAGAAATTTGTGATGATGAAATAGATAATGATTGCGATAGTTTAATTGATATGGAGGATGACGATTGTTTGTTATGCGAAGGAGTTGATGATGATTGTTATAATGTAGAAACAGGAGAATGTGATGATTGTACACTTTTAGACTCTGTTGATTTTAATTGTAATACTATTAGAACTAAACTAAAAGCAAGGAATTTTGTTTGTGGGGAAGATGGTTGTGAAAAAAAAGTATTAAGATCTGTAATTGAAGAGTGTGAGTTTGGATGTTCTGAAGATGAAGCAGGGGCTCATTGTATGACAGAGGAAGAATCTAAGGAAACTTCCTTATTGTTGGAGATTCTTTTAGATATCTTTGTAGCTAATGAAGATCCTGCTGAAACATCTGGAGTATTGGGGATAACATCCACATCTAATTGCACTCCTTCTGATGAAATTTGCGATGGCATAGACAATGACTGCGACGAAGAAATAGATGAAAATTCTCTTGTTTTTACTTCAAGTAGTATTCCTTCTGAGAATTATTTTATTGTTTACTATAATGATGAAATACAGGGAGAATCATTTTATAATGTAAGAGCTGTTAATTTTGTGTCTGATAATGTAACTAACACTGTAGATATTGAAAAATATGAATCTGGTGGTTGGTGGAGGGCCATGAAAACTGGTGCTGTTGAGGGAGATGAAATTACTATAGATTCTGTAACAATATCTGTAGATAAAATAGGAGAAGACTTTATTATTGTAACTCCTGTTTCTACTAATACATATCTTAAGAAAGCAGATGGAACTTATTTGGGATGTGGGGAATTACCTGTTTGCATTCCAAAAACCTGTGAAGAAGATTATCCTTTGATTTGTGCAGATGCATTTGATGGTTGCGGCAATATAATAGATTGTAGTGGTTGTCCAGAAGGTTATGAATGTGTTAATAGAAGATGTGAGGAAATAATACCTGAAATTCCTGAGGAGGAAATAGATTATGATGAAGATAGGGTGATTTGTACTGGAAGAGATGAAGCATGTTATAAGGATCCTGATACAAGACAATGTGTAAGTTGTTTTGATGAACTTGATACAAAAGACATAATTTGTGGAACCAATCGAATATGGGGGAAACCCCCGGTGTGTAGGGGAGGGTGTGTTAACACTGTGGGTAGAAAAGTGATCGAAGATTGCCCATATGGTTGTTCTAATGAAGGTGGAATTATACGTTGTAGAACTAGAGCAGAAAAACAACAAGCTGAATCTGCTGGTTCATGTAGGTCAGACGGAACTCTTTGTTTGAGAGATAGTGTTTGTTGTTCTGGGGATTGTAGAAGATTAAGATGTCGGAGTTAATTCAGTAATTTTATAAAGTCCTTTAGTTAGATTGCATCATGACTAAAGAAATGTCTTTGAAAGATTTTAAGAAGAAATACAGCGAATTCCAGATTAAGTATAATCTACCTAGTTTTGAAGAATTGAATGATTGTTTTCAGATAGAGAAAGCATCAGAAAATGAAACTGATTTTATTTTAAGAGAGGTCAGAAAGATAATTGCGGATAGGATTTTTAATTATTCAAGATTTGTTGAATCTCTTTTGAATCCGGTTAATGTTCCGATGTTTGTTTTTTCTGTTATAAAAACCATTGATGTTAAAGAAAAAGAAAAATTAACTGAGATTTATAAAAAATTGGCAAAAAATGAAATTAATTTAATTGAATTAGACATTAGTTCTACAGAAGAAAAAGAAGTAGAATTTATCCAAGAATCTTTTCAATTATGGCAAGAAATAAAAAAAGATCTTTTAGAAATTATTAAAGTAGTAAAAAAGAATTGGGATATCGAGGTTGAAGAAGGTAAAAAAGATTATTTTGGTTGATCCTTTATTATTCTCCCAGTAAATCTTGTTGCTAATTCCCTATAATAATCAATCTCTTTTTTTGGAAGTTTTTCTTTTCTTTCATATGTCCCATATAAATCTTTTAATTTTTTTCTTTCTCCTTGAATTAGATTAATACTTTTCTGGCATTTTTCATAATCAAAAATTAATTTTCCAGTTTTAAAATAATTCATGATTTGTAGTTTTCTTCTTAAATGCGCCATTATGGATTTTGTTAAATTATATCCTTTAATTTCTTTAAAATAACCTTCTAACTCAAATTCATCTTTTTCTTTTAGATACCTATTTATTTTTTCTTTAGTTGGAAGATTTTTTCTTAATTTTTCTTTAAAATCTTCGAATTCAGGAGTTGAGTACAAAATTTTAGAACCATCATCACTTGCGAGGGTTATGTAAGTACTCCAACCTATTCTATTGTTTTTATAAATATGATTTAGTATTCCTTGCAGTGTAAAAAGGTATTGGGTCGCAAAATTTTCTGATTTTAATTTTTTAAAAAGAAATTTTGATTCTTTTTCGGAATCTAGATTGTTTTGTTTTTTTAATAATATTACGTGATCAATATCTGATTTTCCTTCTGTAAAATGTTTTGTATTTGCTGAGCCGAAGATTAAAATTGCTGCTAGATTATTTTTGTATCTATTTATTAAGAATTTCTTGATATTTTTTAGATTTTCTTCCAAACTCATTTTAACTTCTCTAAAACTCCATCTAAATTAATCTCTAATAATGTTACAGGCATTTTTATTTTCCAATTCTTTAAGATTTTTGGATGAATTTCTCCAATGAAACCCAATTCTTCATTTTCTAATTTTATGCTAGCACATCTCCCTTCAATAAAATAACTTGGAAAATCTTTTGGTTCTTCAAGTTTTATTTCTACGTTAATCATTCTTGATAAATATTTTAGAATTTGTTTTAGCTCTGTGAAATTTCCAGGCGTGATTGCTGCTGCAAGGTGTTCTGATTCTTTTATTTCCTTTTGATTTTCATTAACCTTTTTGATGTGAAAAACTTTCCCTATTTCAAAAACTTTTTGAGGATATTCCGTATCTACATTTTCTGAAAGTATTTTAAGAAGATAATGTGTGAGGTCTTTTCTTAAGATTGTATAATCTGTTTTTGATTCTTCTACTTCTATAAAATCTTGTTCTTTAATTTTCATTTTTTTGAATTGGTCATTTTTATTTGTTAAATGATAATTTGAAATCTCTAACATATTAATCCCAGACAAAATTTCTGAAATTTTTCTTTTTATTGTTTCTTTTGGATCTTCTTTTCCAATTGTAGCAATATCAGGTATTTCTGGAACAAAATTTTCATATCCATATGCTATTGCAATATCTTCAATTAAATCAACTTCGTGCAAAATGTCTGTTCTCCATGCAGGAATTTTTATTGAATTTTTATCATAGTCATAACCCATTTTTTCAATTAATTTTTTGAGTTGTTTTTCAGTTAAATTTATTCCTAAGAGTTTGTTTGTGTTTTCTAATGAAAGTTTCATTTTTTCAGGAGTTAAGTTTGGGGTTATTTCCTTTATAATTCCTTTGAGGTTCATTTGATAAATTTCTCCGTTCATTTCTGCTAAAACTGTAACAATTATATTAAGACATTTGTTTAAAATCTGGAAATCAAATCCAGAACATTCAACGAAAATGTTTTTTGTTTCTTCTGTAATTTTTCCAGTTAATTTGGAGTTTATTATTGGAGGCATACTTAAAATTTTTTCATCAGCGTCCATGAAAATTGGAAATTTGGCTTTTCCTGCTAAAAGATGAGCATATTTTCTTCCAGTGGCGTGCCTTTGTAAAATTTGTAAACCAGACATTTCTTTATCTGATTCAAGAGGGACAAATTTTATTTTATCAGGTTCTAAAGCAGTATAAGTTATAGGGAGTTTTATTTTTTCTAGAGGATAGATTCCAATTGCAACTTTTTTTCTTTTTCTTCCAACTGTTGTATGTAATTTTTCTTGAATCTCAATGATCTCTTTAATTTTTTCATCATTTAATTTTAATCCTTTAACAATTGCACAAGCCGTGTATGGTCTTATTTTTTTTACAGAAGAATCTATTTTAACCTGATAATCTTTTTTTGGTTTATTTACTTTATATTTTTTTAGTCCTTCTTCTTTTCCTAAAAAAGCTAAGAAAGATCTTTTGAATCCATGATAAGAAAGTAAATCTGGACGATTTGGAAAAATTTCAATTTCAATTTCTTTATCATCAAAATTTTCAACTGTGGTTCCAAACATTGCTACCTTGTTTTGCATTTTTTCATCGAACTTTCCTATTTCTTTTTCAAACTGTTTTCGGTTTAATTTTATGTTTGCCATTTTATTTTATCCAAAACTTCATTTTTCTTAATTGATTTATATCATTCTTGTATAATTCACGAAGGTCTTTTATTTGATAGTAATCCATTATGCTCCTGTCAAAACCAGGGCCCCAAGCTAAAACTGGAATGTGTTTTCCAAGTAAGGGAATTGTTACTTCTGGTCTGAAAATTCCTGCACCGCCCAGTTCTAACCAGACTTTTTTTTCAGGGTGCCAGGCGTCTATTTCTACAGAAGGTTCTGTATAAGGAAAATAAGCAGGACGAAATCTTATTTTTTCGAATCCCATTTTATTATAAAATTGTTTTAGATATCCAAGTAAATGTCTAAAATTTGCGTCTGGGTCAATGACAATTCCTTCTGTTTGATTGAATTCAAAACCATGACTCCAGTCAACTGTTTCGTTTCTGAAACATTTTCCTATGGCGAAAAATTTTGCTGGCAAATCTTCTTTTTTTAAGTTGGCTAAAGTTTGACTTGATAAACATGTTGTGTGTGTTCTCAATACTCTTCTTTTGGCTTTTTCTTCATCCCATTCATATCTCCAACCTTTGCTTCCCGCAGTTCCTTGTTCATGACTTTTTCTTATGTTTTTTACAAGTTTGCTATTTGGTAATTGAGATTCTTTCACACCCAAGGGCGTACCCCGAAAAATTTTTTCAAAATTTTTACTGGGGGCAAGGAAAAAAGTATCTTGCATATCTCTTACTGGATGATCTTGGGCAGTGAATAAAGCATCAAAATTCCAAAAACTACTGACAATCATTTTCCCAGTCATTTCTTTAAATCCCATATCTGTCCATACTCTTCTTGCATAATCTATTGCTTGATTTACAAAATGACGCTTTCCACCACTTATTTCTGGAACAGGAGAAGTAATATCATATCTTCTGAATTTTTTCCCCTTCCATAATGATTCTTTTTTCAAAATTGAAGGAGTTAGTTGTTCAATTAACTCTTTAGTTTCTGTTTTTGATTCAATAACCTTTTTTCCTAAATCAGTTATTTCAATCCCAATTGTTTTAATATCTTTTATCTGAACTATATTTCTTCTTTTTTCTAGGGTTTTTAATGCATGTACTTGTTCTGGTTTTAATGAATCATAATTTAAAGGAAGTGATTCTAAAAACAATTCTTCAAGACTTTTCTTTGAGATTTCACTTTTGTTCCCTACAAACATTATATTCCCATTTTTCAATTCAATTAGTGCTTTTTTCTTTAATACTCCTAATGATGCTTTGAATTCATCTTCAGAAATTTTACTTTGTTCTTGTGCTTGTTTTAATTTAATAATTCTTTTTTCATTGAGCAAGTTTAAGAGTCTTCTTTCTGGTAAACCCCTTGTTTTGTAAAGAGCACCATTAACTCCGATTTCAATTATTTTTTTTGTTTTGTAAGTTAGTTTTACTATTTCTTTATTTTGTAGATATTCTAATGCTCTTAGTACAGAAACCTGATCTAAATTTGTTTTTCTGATTATTTCTTTAATGTTTTCGTTCAAATAGGGGAGGATTTTCTTTTCATTTGGAGCTAAAGATTCAACAATTTTTTTAACTTCCATACACATAAAATGTTTAATGTATTAAAAAAGGTTGTGTTATTACGTTTGAGTTACTAATGGTCTCAAAATGTTGTCATCCATGTTGGCATTCCAAGAACTAAACCAAGGGCTTTTAGGTCATAATTATCTCCTTGTTTCTCAATTATAAATTTCATTTTAAGTTTATTTTTATTACAGAGTTTTATATTTTGTTCAACTCTTGACAGAATTTTTTCTTTTTCCTTTGCTTTGAGAATCTCTTTTAAGTTTATTCCTATGATTACATTCTTTTTCTTTGCGATTTTTGCAAGTACTTGATTAAATCCAGAATTTCGTTGTTTTTGAAAATCTTTTCTTTTTGCAAGATTAATCAAAAGAATTTGAATTGGAAGTTTTTCAAGAACTTTTCTATTTAATTCATCATCATCGCTAGAGAAAATTATTTGCTTTTTTTGGATTTGAGCTTCTTTGATTTGAGATTGTATTTTGTTGAAATTTGTTTCTTGAATTATGATTTGGTTTTTCATAATCATCCTTTAATTGTGGTCCCTTTAAATTTTTTGTTTTTGAGGAGATTATCAAGTTGTTTTAAATTCTTTCCAATTATGTATGTTGAAATTTTGTGCTCCATAATGATCTTTGCTGCTGTTTGATCTAAGACAAAATGCTGTCCTGGTTTGAACTTTGATTTATTGGCGAGTTTGAAAAATTCTTTCCAAGTAATTTTTGGGATAAATTTAGCGTTCTTGAATTTTTTTGGATTTTTATTATATAATCCTGGAACATTTGTGAGGTTTATGAAATCTGATTTAAAACTTTGTGCTATTTGTGCTGCTGTTGAGTCAGAGGTTTGGCGAGGTTTATATTCTAAAGCTCCGCAGAATACAACTTCTTTTTTTCCCACATCTTTTTTTAAAGATTTCATTGTATGGGGAATTCCTTTCCAAGGATTTATTTTAAATATATAACTCATAAATCTTGCGTTCATTCTCGTTGCTGAAATTCCTGAAAAACTTTGAAATTCTTCATTTAATCCTAAATCTTTTAATGCAGAAATATATTTCCTTGCTACACTTCCCCCACCACAAACAACTATGAATTTGTATTTTTTTGTATTATTTGAAATTACTTTTTTAAATTCTCTGAGAAATTTTAAATCAACTTTATCTGGAACAATTAGGCTTCCACCTAAACTTAAAACTATTACCTCTTTTTTCATGATAATTAAAAAGAGAAAATGCTTTTTATAATTTACTTAACTGTAAATAACTTGTCGTCATCGACATTAAAAACATCTAGTCTTACTCCTGAATCAAGCCAGCCATGAGCATAATTTAATGCTGCAAAAGAATTTACTAAATCTTGTTTTTTTTCAAAATGCTCTGCATCAGAAACATAATTTTCAACCATGTCAATTATTTCTTTAGCATAATCTTCTTTTCCCTTTATCACTGATTTTTTGGCAACAGCTAAGGCTTTTTTCGTCAATGTTTTATACTTTTGAATTTTTTGGGGAGTTATTTTGTCCATAATTGGATTAGTGAATGGGAATATTTAAATATAATAGTTTTGTTATTTTTCTATAAGAGATGAAAAAGATAGGTGTTATTCTAGGATTATGTGTAATTGTTTTATTGGTAATTGGAGTTTTTGTAGCAGCTGCAGATTTAGTAATTGATGAGGGAATTCCAGAATTTGTCGATAGAGTTGCTGGTTCTTTGGATTCTGCTGATAAAATCGTTCCCTATGTTGTTGATTTTATAGACAAAAGACAAATAACTTCTGATAAAATTTCTAAAATGACTGAAGTTAATTTTGATGATTTGCCCAAGGAAGTTAATATAGAAAATGTTGGAGATAGTAATCTAGCCATCTATCAAATTGATTATGAAGAAGATGGAAAAGAAGATAAATTATTTGTAGTTACATATTCTGTTGAAGAATTAAGAGCTCAAGGTGATTTGATTATAGCTCACGATAAAAGGCAATCTTTACAATTTGGATTTGCTGGAGAGATGATTGTTGATGGATTTTTGGAAACAGCTACAGGAGTTACAGGAAGTTTAGAAAAAGGATATGTTATGATGAGGCCTGGAAGTATTACTGGCTTATCAACTAATTTGGAAGTTGTTAACAGTGGAGTGGAGCAGATTGATATAATTATTTATAAAAATGGAAAACAGATTGGATTTGGGAATTCTTTGAATGCAGAGGTTGGAGTTCAAATAGATTATGATGTGCAATCAAAAGATGTTGTTACATTTGTGCAAGGTGATGTGATTTCTGTTTATGTGGATGCACCAGACAAAGTTGTCTGGAAAGATGTTATAACCATGGTTGAAATTACTACAATAAATTAACGAAATGTTTTTAAATAAAAGGAATTTGAATAAGATATGAAAACAGAAAAAAAAGGTGTATTGATTTTGGCTTTGATTTTAGCGGTTGTAGTGTTACTTGGAGCAGTTCTTTATTTAATAGTAATTAGGCCTGCAATTACAGGAAATGCTATAAGATTGCAAAATGAAGGAGTTACATATGCTGTTGCTTCAATAATGCAACAAGTAGCATCATGTCAACCAGTTCCATTGACTTTTGAAGACCAAACAATTAATGTGATTGCTATTGGGTGTCCTGGAACAGAACAGATTGCAGCAGCGATGCAACAAACACAACAACCAGCATAATTTTTTATTTATTGTTAAATTTATAAATACTATTTTCTTATTTTAGATATGAATAAAAAGGGGTTGTCAGCTATTGTTACGACGTTATTGGTAATTTTATTAGTACTTGTTGCTGTAGGCATTGTTTGGGGAGTTGTTAGGAATATAATTCAAGAAGGAGCAAAAGGAGTTGGTTCTGGTGCAAGATGTTTGAATATTGATGTAGAAGCAATTTCTGTGAGTTGTACAGATAATGTTTGTGGTGGAACTCTTGAAAGAACTGGTTCTGATAATGATGAAATTGGAGGAGTAAAATTAGTTTTTTATAGTGATACAGGAAATTCTGGTGTTATTCCTCAAGAAGGCAATATAGAAGCATTAGTAGGAAAATCTTTTTCTAATATAGATACTAGTTTGTCAGAGCCAAATAGAGTAGATGTTACAGTTTATCTTGTGGATGATTCTGGAAATGAACAACTTTGTTCCCAAACTACCTCAACTAATATTAATGTAGGAAGTGGTGGAGATGATGGAGGAGATGATGGAGATGAACCTCCTGGTGGTGGAGACGGAAATTGTGTTTCTGAATGTGGTTTGAGAATTTGTGGTCCTGACCCTGACCCTGACTGTGAAGAACCTTGTGGTACTTGTGAAACAGGAACTTGTAGTGAAGATGGACTTGAATGTATAGGATGTACTCCTAAAACTTGTGAAGAATTAGGGTTTCTTGAATGTACTCCAGAAGGTGCTACTAATGGTTGTGGGGCTCCTATAGATTGTGGAAGTTGCGATCCTGGAGAATTATGTAATAATGTTGGGGTTTGCGAGCTTGTTACAGCTCTTGTTTCTGTAAATATAGAGGAGGTATGGCCATCAACAGGGATCTTTATTGCAAGCAGTGAATTCACAGATTATGATGAAGAAGGTTATGTTGATTATTCGGGGGAGTACTCAAGTTATACAAATGGAGTAGAATGTATAAGAATTTTTAGGTATATAACTACTGATTTATCTGGTTATGATAAGGTTATAGTTGAACTTACTTCAAATCCAGAGCCAGTTATAGCACAAGACGATACTTATTACATATGGAATGATCTTGATGAATGTGCAGCTTCACTTTAAGAAATCTTTAAATATGATATTTGTTTCTTTTATGTAGGGTAAATTAAAAGATGGTGTATAAAAAATATATAAAACGTAATGGGAAACTTTATGGGCCATATCTTTATCATAGTCGTAGAGTAAATGGGAAGGTTGTTTCGGAATATCAGGGAAATGGAAGAAAAACCGATTATAAAAAATTTGTTTTTATTTTTCTTGGAGTAATTTTGCTTTCTGGACTAATTTATGGTATAGCTTTAAGTAAAACTAGAATGACTGGAAAGGTTGTTATGGATTTAGAAGAGAAAGTTAGACCAAGCATTACTGATTTAACCATTATTCCAATTCAAGAAGATAATGAGTCTTCACGTAAATATGATTTAGATTTGGAAGTTTTTTATGAAAGTAATCTTACCTTGAATTATGATTGGAAAGTTGATTGTGGATATTTTTTTGAGAATGATGAAAATGTGGGAACAAAATATTCTAGTTTAGAGAATACAATTGAGTGGCATACAACAGAAGAATGTGCAAATGCAATTATAGATGTTAGTATTACAGCAGAAGGTGATGGGCAGGAATTAGTGCAGTCTGTTTTTAATCCAGAAAATAAAACAATAATAAATCTTTGGGCAGTATTACCTACTGAAAATGTAACAGAAACAAATGTTTTTGAAGAGGAGATAATTGAAGAGAATGAAACAGAAGTTGATGCAACAGATTTAGATAATTCTGAAGTGGTCGAATTTGTTGAAGAAGTGATTGAAATTGTTATTGAAGAAATTATTCCACTTACTGAAGCTGAAAAACAAATGTTGATTAATGAATTTGGAGACGCAAATGTTGAGAGTGAAGTTAGTTTGTTCAACGATAAAATTATTGTAAGATATGAATTTGGAGAAATGTGGATAGAGAATTCATATGATTCAGATTTATTCGAGGAAGAATTAAAAGAGCAAATGGAGATTGACAGGTTGAAGTGGCTTAGAGATATTCTTAGTGGAATTTCAGAAGAAGAAGTTGTTGAAGAGGAACTTGAAGGATTTGAAGAGAGTTATTCTATCTAATCATTGGTTGAGGATATGTTTGACCTTTAAAATTAGGAGTATATAACATTTTTTTAATCATAAATTTTGAACCAACTACTTGAGATATAATTGCAGACAAAATTAATCGTCCAGCAACAACATGGTATACACCTTCGTGAAATGGAATATGTGAAACTTGAGAAAATGTTTTTATTATCTTGTTTATTTCTTCATTACCTAAAACTATATTTGTTGGTCTTACGCCCATTTTTCCTCTAACAATAATATGTTCATCAGGACCATTGCATTCAATTATTTTTATAGCAGGATCTTTAATTAAAGGATTTAATTTTTCTAAATCAATTTCTATATTTCTTGGAATTGGTTTTAAATATTGTAAATGTTCTGGTAATTTTGTTTCGGGAATTAAAAGGGTTCTTCTTTGAGGATAAACTCTTGATCTCATACTCTTGAAAATTTTGGAGAAATCTAAATCCTCTTCTATTAATTCTTCTTTTTTCTCTGGAGTTTTTGTTTTTATCGAATGGATGAATTCTCTTAATTCCTTTTCTTCTTGAACTGGTTTTGCCATAGAATTTTGTAATTGAAGAAATTCTTCTTCTCCTGAGTGAAGAATTAATTCTCTTGTAAAATACAATAAAAATAATTTTTTAAAATTTTTAGAAAACTGTTTCATTCTTTTTTGCTAATCGAGGAGATTTAGGACGTAATGGTTTTTGCGATTTTTGATATTCTCCTGCACCTTGTTTTAATGGAGGAGGTTGAGATGCCATTTTTGGTTGAGTAGGAGGTAATGGTTGAGACATTTGTGGTTGAGTAGGAGGTAATGGTCGAGACATTTGTGGTTGAATGGGGGGCATAGGTTGTTGTTTTAATGGGATTCTTGGTTGAATCGGTGGCATTAATATTTCTTCAGGAGTTTCGTGAAGTAAAGTTAAACCTCTTGCAATAATTTTATTTTGATCAAGTAGTTCATCTAATTTTTCTGCAACTTTTTTATCTTCCATGGGTTTAGCATTAAGTTTGATATCTTTTGTAGCAAGAGTTTTTGCAGAAATTTCAAATAATTCAAGTAACTTAGAAATCTGAGCACCGAGATTGTCAAATTTTACAGCAAGATTTGTCATAACTTTTTGTAATGAAATGAAATTTTCAACCAATACTTTTTCTACATTTGTATTTTTTGGGAGTATTGTAGTTTTTTTCTTAGTTGTTTTGGCTTTTGCAGAAGTTTTCTTTTTTGGAGCAGCTTTTTTTGGCATACTTAATCTAAGGTTTTTTTGTTTATAAAATTTTGGAATGTTTAGAAAATATCGAGAATTTGATCTTCATCATCATTTTCTTCATTAGATTCTTGAATAGGTTCTTCTTTTTGTTCATTGTTAGGATATTGGTCTTGTAGGTATTCTTGTTTTTCTTCTTCTATTTTTTCAACTGCCTTATTGGTATTTGTTTCATATTTTTGAGGTTGTGTTGTTGGTTCAGATATTTTATTTTCTTCAACAGATTCTGGAGAGGAGTTATTATCTTTATTAATTAATTCTTCAGATATCTCTTGGGGTTTCCCAAATTCTTGTTCTTGTTTTTCTTCTTCTATTTTTTCAACTGCTTTATTGGTATCTGTTTCATATTCGGATGACTGGTCTTCTTGATTTTCTACATTTGTTTGAAAACCAGGAATTATAGGGGCTTCTTCTTCATGGATAGGTTCTTGTGGCTCTTCTATTGGTTTTTGTTCAGGTTCTGGATTATATTCCTTTTGAAGATATTTTTGTTTTTCTTCTTCTATTTTTTCAACTGCTTTATTGGTATCTGTTTCATATTCTTGAGGTTGTGTTAGTGGTTCAGATATTTTATTTTCTTCAACAGATTCTGGAGAGGAGTTATTATTTTCATTAATTAATTCTTCAGATATCTCTTGTGGTTTACTAAATTCTTGTTTTTTTTCTTCTGCAGGATTCCCACTCAACTCCTGACCTTGCTCAGTATTAATATCCAAATTGCCCTTTGCAAAATCACTCGCCCCACCCTTATTATTTGGGTTTGGTTCTGCTTGATATTTTCGAGGTTCTTCATCTGTTCCTTTAACAATTTCTTTTTCAATTTCTGAAATATAATCTGAAATTTCTTTAGCCATGTCTGCGTTCACACTAATACTATCTATTTCTTTTTCCACTAAAAATTTTACCATCTCTTTTTTACTTCCTGCCTGCCCACAAATGCTTGTTTCAACATTATATCTTTTACAGACCCTTATTACAAATCCTAATTGGTATAGGACTGCAGGATTCATTTCATCAAAAAGATGTTGAACTTCCTCATTTCCCCTATCTACTGCAAGCATATATTGTGTTAGATCATTTGTACCGAAGGAAATGAAATCTATTCCTTCTTCACAGAAATCTTTTATTAATTGAACTGCTGCAGGTGTTTCAATCATGATTCCAACTTTTGCATCGTTGAATTCTATTTCTTTTAAGAATTGTTTTACTTTTTTTAATTCTTCTAATGAAATTACTTGGGGCATTAAAATTCCAATCTTTTTCTTGCCTTCTGAAACCCTTTTCATTGCCTTGAGTTCAGCTTTCAATACTTCTGGATGTTTTATTCCGAATCTTATTCCGTGCATACCTAACATGGGGTTTGCTTCAACTTCTTTTGGTGCGCCTTCTAAATTTTCAAATTCATCTGTTCTGATATCAGAAGTTCTAACCCAAACTTCATCAAAATATTCTGCTATGCCTTTAATTCCTTTGTAAATTAATTCTTCATAATCTTGTATTTGTTTTTTCTTTAAAAAATATAATGGGTGTTTTCCACCTTCTGCGATTATTCCTTCTATTCTTGTCAATCCTACATGTCTAAGTTTTGATTTTGAAGCACGTTCAGCAAAGCTCGGTAAGTCCACGATGACTTTTAATTTTGTTTTTGTTTCTGCTGTTACAGGAAGAACTTCTTTTTTTTCTGTTTCTGCTACTTTTCCTTTGTAAATTTTTCCAGATGAACCATCAACGGTAATTATTTCTCCTTCTTTTAATTTAGTGGTTGCTTCTTGTGTTCCTACTACTGCTGGGATTCCCATTTCTCTTGAAACAATTGCAGCGTGCGCAGTCATACCTCCCTCGTCTGTTACGATTGCTGCAGCTTTTTGCATAGAGACCACCATGTCTGGAGTTGTCATGGTTGTTACGAGAATATCTCCTTGGACTATTTTTTTTAATTCTTCTAAATCATGAATTATTTTTATTTTTCCTGAAGCAATCCCTGGTGAAGCGCCCAATCCCTCAAGCACGACCTCTCCTTTGATTTCTGCACCACCCTTTTTGATTCTACCTTCAATTGTAGTTACTGGGCGAGTTTGAACAATGAAAATTTCCTCCCCTTCAATTGCGAATTCTATATCTTGTGGTTTTTGATAATGCTCTTCTAATTTTTGAGCAATCTCTGCAAGCTTTGTTATTTCATAATTTTTCAAGACTTGGTGCTTTGCTTTTTCTTCTCTTAATTTTACAATCTCTTGGTTTCCTCCAGAATCTCTGGTTATGGCCACTTTTTTATTTGCAATTTTTTTATCAGTGATTTCTATTTCTTGAGAAACAAGATATTTGTCAGGGGTAATTCTTCCTGAAACAATTCCTTCTCCCAATCCCCAAACAGCTTCGATGATAATGTTATCATTTTGATGAGCAGGATCTTTTGAAAATATAACACCTGATTTGTCTGAATCTACCATTTTTTGGACAACGACTGCTAAGCTTACTTTTTCATGTTCAAATCCTTTTTTGTTTCTATAATATGTTGCTCGTGCTGTGAATAAAGATGCAAAGCATTTTTTTATATGAAGTATTAAACTGGAGTTTCCTTTTATATTTACGAATGAATCTTGTTGTCCTGCGAAACTTGCGTCTGCCAAATCTTCTGCAGTTGCAGAACTTCGAACAGCTACAAAAATTGGTTCAGCTGAACTTTTTAGAATATCTAATGCTCCTCCTTTGCTTTCTTTTAATTCATCTACATCTAAAATCTCATAATTTTCAATGACTTCTTCTTCAATCTCTTTTGGAAAGTCTGTTTTTAAAATTAAATCCCTAATTTGTTTTGTGATTTCATTTAATTTTTCTGTGTCTTCGTAATCTAAATTTTCAAGTAGTTTTTTTATTTGTTTTTTTAAGCCACCTTTTTCAAGAAAATAATCGTACGCTTGTGCGGTCACTACAAATCCAGGAGGCACAGGAATTTTAAGATTATATATTTCTGCTAAATTTGCACCTTTTCCTCCAGCAACATTTCCAGAATCCTTATTAAGTTCAGAAAACCATTTTACAAATTCTATCTCCTCTTTTTTTTCATTCATATAAGATAAAAAAGTATAGAGTTAATAAATATTATTATTCAGTAATTGCATCAACAGGACATTGTTCAATTGCTTCTTTTACACAAGGTATGTTCTTTTGCTCTTTTATTTTTCCCTTGTTATCGTCTCCCATTTCAAAGACCTCTTCGCAAACTTGCGCGCAAAGTCCACATCCGATGCATTTTTCTTTATTTATGTTTGTCATTTTTAATTATGGATAGTTAAGTTTATAAATTTATTTTTATTAAAACTTTTATGGGTGTAATAAGAGGAATATTATTAGTTACTGTTTGTGTTTTGATTTTCTTTTTAGTTTTAGTTGGAAGTATTTTATGGACTGTTTCTTCATCTTTGCAATACGAGCATGTTCAACCCGGATTAAGTTCGTTAGTAAATAAAGTTGTTGACCAACAATTGGGTGCTCTTGGAGAAGGGTTGAATATAGAAGAGGAAATAGAAAGTCTCATGCCAGCAATAGAACTTTATTGTCAAGATAATCAACAATATACATTTAATTATGAGGGAAATAATATAGTTATTCCTTGTGATGTTCTTACTCAGGGTTCAGGGGCAGTTGTTAGCCATGGAGCTAATTCTCTCATTGAACAATATTATTACAAAGAATATAATTGTAACTTTTGGGATTGTTTTGGTGAAAGTGAAATTCCTTTGTTTTTGATTTCTCAAAAAGCACACGATTATTGGCAAGGTAAGTTTTATCTTTCTTTGATAGCATTTTTCGTTTTAGTGGCCTTGGCATTTTTATTAGTTGAAAAGAAATTAAATTCTTTTATACTTGTTGGAGGTTTGACAATTATTGCAGCTCTCCCATTGATAAAAATTGGTCCATTGGTTTCTCGTTTATTGGGCTCTGCAGGAGAATTTGGTGAATATATCTCAGAGATGGTTCTTGTGTTTTTTAATCAATCACATAATATTTTTATTAAAATAATTATCTTTGGAGCAGTGTTGTTGTTGCTGGGAATTGTTTTGAAAATATTTCATATTGGAATTGTAATTGCGAACTTTTTTGGAAAGTTTAGCAAGTCTAAGAAAAAGATTTCTCCTAAAATTGAAGAAGTTAAAAAAGAGCACCGTTCGGTGTACCCCAAATTGCGGAATGATGGGGCAAAAAAGCCAAAGAAAGTTAAGGAAGAAAAGAAAGAAGAGAAAGTTAATGCACCCAAGGGTGTACCCCCTAAGGGGGGCAAAGTGAAAAAGAAAAAAGAGAAGAAATCCAAATAGTTTTTATATATGATTTTTTTAGTTTTTATATGTGTAAGCAATGTGAAATAAAACCAGTTTATGAATTTACAAATCAGCGAAAGCTTTGTGCTATGTGTTTTGTTAGATATTTTCAGAAAAAAGTTTTGTATACGATTCGTAAATTTGAGATGGTGAAAAGTGGAGATGTGATTGGGTATTTTGGGGGCACCACCCAAGGGTGTACCCTAAGAGCGCACAAGAACCTGCAAGCAGGTACCCCGAAAAATATTTTTACTAAGGGCATGGATTTTAAAGATGTAGTTTTAGAAGATGTTTTGAAAATGTTTGCTGAGAAAGGACATGTTGAGGTTGTGAAATTACCAAGTAGGAAGAAAATAACAAAAATTGCTTATACAGATACAACAGATTCTGTGGCTGATGAAATTGTTCATGAGGTCGTTGAGAAGGGTGTTAGCGCCCACCCGCCAGTTAGTTTGGTGAAGAGTAAGTGCCCACCCAACTCGCGACCCCGCTCAACAGGCGCGATAGGGGGTTTCGCGAAATCGCTCGCCCACCCTGAAAGTGCTAAGTTAATTATCAGACCATTATATTTATTTTTAGATAAAGAAGTCTTGTTATATGCTAAGTTGCGGAAGCTGCACCTAAGGGTGTACACCAAGGAGGTGCGAGTACCTCTTCGAGGCCCCCAGAAGGGAGTAAAGCTTGTGAAGAAGAAAGAGAAAAAAGATAAGTTAGGAAAATTTGTTGAAGAGCTTGAAAAAAAACATCCCGAGATTAAGAGGGCGATTGTGCAGGGGATGTTGAGGATATAAATATTTAAAAAGTAGGATTTATCACTTTCAAAATGGAACAATTAGAAAATAAAATTAAACAAGGTAGAAATTCTGCAATACGTTTAGGAATTGGATTGGGAGTAGCAATTACAGGATATATATTTGATTATGGTAGTGTTGATGAAATTATGAGAATTGGAGGAGTAGTTATGATGGGCCTTAATACACAAGAGACAGCGAATTATATTCGTTATTCATTTAAAAAAAATAAAGAATAAATTTTTTATTTTTAATCTTCTTTCTTATCCATTCTTTTTAGAAAACTTCTGATGAACTTCTTGTTATCTTCGTTATCTTTTTTTACTTGTTGTATTGTAAAAACAGGAACTTTGTCTCTTGTATGTTTTTCTGTTTTTAGATGACTTCTTAATCGATCATTTATTGTTTCACTTAGTAAAACTTCTCTTTTTGAAATAGAGGCAATTTTTTTCGCTCCTGTAATTAAAGTTCCCATGCTCATGAATTTTATTCCTGTGCCTTCTTTTTTTGCAATAATTGCTCCATGATTTAATGATACACCGAAATCAATTTTTTGATTAGCTGTTTTGTTATGTTCTGATAAAATGTTTTTTATTTCTTGAGCAATTTTTACACTAGTTTTTTCGTTTTTGTAAGTTTTTGTTTTTATTGGAGCTAGAATGAAAAAAATATTATTCTGATTTTCATAAGTTACTGCTTTGTGTTCTTCGGCTAATTTAACCAAACTTTGTAAAATTTCTTCAGCATTTCCTTTTTTAGATTTTATTTCTTCAGCATTTTTAATATTCAAACAAATAACACTTGCATCTTGTTTATCTCCTTTAATAGATAAAGAAAGCTCTGCAGTGTTAGAAGAATTAACTAGGGATTTATTTTTTGCTGGTTTCTGTGTCTGGGGTTTGTCTTTTTTTTTAAAAGTGAAACTCCTACCTGAAAAAGTTTTTTTACGAACTTTTCTGAAAAAGAAAAATGCTACTGCTCCTAATACCATTATTAAAAAAATCCAAATAAGTGGGTTTCTCACTGCTCTTGAAAATTCTCCTTTGGCTTCTTTAATGCTAATTGCTTTTCCAGTAAGCATGGTCATTTCACTAAGTTCATTTCCTTCTTCTGTTATAACTTCTATAAGGTATTCTCCGTCTGGAGCCTTTAGAACATATTTTTGGCTTTCATCAATTCTGAGATTTACATCAATATTCAAAGATTCATCATCTACCTTTACAAGAACTGTTTTATTGTAGATAATGTTTCCAATATTTGTTATGACCACTGTTTTATTTATTATGTCTACTCGAATCTCTGCTTTTTCTAATATTGTAAAAGTTGATTCTGTTACTAATCCGTTTGATTCTGCAAAGATTTTCCATTCTGCAGGAACTTTATTGTATTTTATAAAATATTCAAGAGATTCCCCGTTAGCGAGGTCTGTTTGTTCCATTACTAAATTACTATTATCTTTTATTATAATTACTGAATTTGATTCTATGCTTTCTCCTGTTTGATCATGTAAAACTGTTTTTAAGATTAAATTTGTTCCTGGTTCTATTTCTTGGTTTTCAATAATTAATTCTAAATTTGTAGGAACTTGATTTATTACTATATTATAATCTACGAATCCGTTGTTTGTTATATCTCCTTGAGAATCTTTTTCATAAGCATTCAATTTCACAAGATATGAACTTGCTTTTGTATCTGAAGGAACTGGGATGTCTAATAAGAAGAATCCATTGTTAATTGTTCCAGGTTGCATTATATTTTCTGAAGATTCGTTTCCTGCCATGATGATTTCCGCATCTATAAATCCGTTAACATCTTTCCCATTTTCTTTTATAGCTGAACCTTGAATTATGATAGATTCTCCTGGATTGAATTCTTTTTTATCTTCATCCATTTTTATTTCTAAATAATCAGAAATCTTGAATTCTCTTGTTAAGACATAAACTTCTCCCAACATTGCCTTTACCTTACATTCTCCTTTTAATTCTCCAATCATATCTTCTACTAATACTATAGAAGCATCAAAATTTTTTTCTTCTCCGGGGTTTAAACTAATACCATTTCTATAAAAATTTATTTGATGTCCTTCACAGAATAAATCCATTTGAAAAATTCCTGTAATGCCGCTCACAGCTTTGATGGTTGTAGGAATAGAAATAAGATCCCCTAAATTATAAACATCTTGTGGTTGTTCATTGATTATAATTTCTGCTGAAACTGTTGAAAGGAATAGAATTACAAGTATTAGTGGAATTATTGTCCTCTTCATTTTATGATTAAAGTAGTCAATCTTTATTTATAAATATTTGTTTGGAGAAATGGGTGTTATGGAGAATATTTAAAAATAAGGAATGCTTTTCTGGGACATGGAAAAAGAGAAAGTGACTCCTTGGGAAGTTTCTGGAAAGATAAATTATGGTAAATTGATTAAAGAATTTGGATTGAAGTCTTTGGAGGAACTTCCAGAGGTTTTTAATAAAAATTTATTGTTTCGGAGAAAAATTGTATTTGCACATAGAGATATTCAGAGAATTTTGGAAGCTGTTAAAAACAAAAAACCTTTTGTGATGATGACGGGGTTGATGCCGACAGGGAAATTTCATATTGGGCATATGATTCTTGCGCAACAGATGGTTTTCTATCAAAATCTTGGAGCTAAAATTTATATTGCTGTTGCAGATATAGAGGCCTATAATGCACGAGGGCAAAGTTTAGAAGAAAGTAGGAAGATTGCTGTTGAAGAGTATATCACGAATTATGTTGCTCTTGGTTTGAATTTGTTTAAATGCGATGTTTATTTTCAAAGTGAAAGGTCAAAAGATTCGGAGAAGTCAAATGCTTATTATAGATTACAAAATATTTTAGCGAGGCATTCTACTTTTGCAGAATTTAAAGGAGTTTATGGAGAGATTAGTCCGGGGAAAATGGTTTCTGTTTTATTGCAAGGTTCGGACATGTTGCATTCACAGTTACCTGAATTTGAGGGATCTGTTCCTGTTCTAGTTCCTGTTGGAATTGATCAGGATCCCCATATTAGATTAGCGAGAGATATTTCTCGGAGAATAAAAAGTCCAAAATTTGTTCAGATTAGTTCAACCTATCATGTTTTTGCTTTGGGATTGGGCGGAGGAAAAATGTCTGCTTCAGAACCAACGTCTTTTATCGCTTTAACAGATTCTGCGAAAGAAGTTGAGAGGAAGATAAAGAAATATGCTTTTTCTGGGGGAAGAGAAACTCTTGAAGAGCATAGGAAAAAAGGTGGGAATCCTGACGTTGATGTTAGTTTCCAATATCTGAAAATGTTTTTTGAACCAGACGATAATAAATTAGAAGAAATTTATGAAGAGTATAAATCTGGGAGAATGTTGACTTCTGAATTAAAGAATTATTTGATTATGAAAATGAATGATTTTTTGAAAGAACATCAGGCGAAAATGAAAAAGGCAAAAAGTCAAGTTGAGAAATTTATGTTTAAGGGTTAAATATCTCTTCTAAACACTTATCTATTTTTACTAGATAATTTTGTGCTCCTTCGGGCATTTTTTGTATATCCCACTTGGCTTTTTCATTCAAGTGTCCAATTCCCCCGTTATAAGCAACTATTACGAAATTTCTTTTTTTTCCATCAGATAAATTATCCCAATTAGGATTATAGATTTTACAAGCATAATCAAGCCATTTAATATATTTTAAAGAAACTTCAATATTTTTATTAGGGTCAAAAGCTTCTTTATGAAAATTATAATTTTCTTCAACTTGATTCCAGGTAGTTTCCTTAAGTTGACATAATCCTCTTTCGCCATAAAATCCCAATGCACGTGGATTATCTCCTGATTCTACAAGTATCAACGCCCTAAAAGAATCCTTATCAAAATAAGAAGGAACATTGATTTTAGCATATCCTAAATTAATATAATCATCCATTCTATCAATGTTTTTCTCAACAATTGAACTAAATTTGAAAGTATTATTAACAATACTTAAACCTTCATTTCCAAATACATTAATTCCATTTGTTAAAAATCCTGCAGCTAATATTGCAATCAAGGCTTTTTTCATTTAATAACTCTAGAAAATTCTTTTTTAAAAGTTCCTATTTTGAATTTGATAATTTTATAAATGTCTTATTCTTAATGAATTTATGAAATTTTTAGCATTGCATACAGATTATATTAAGTTTAAACCTTTGAAAAAAGCATTGCGAAGTATTGGAGATTTATCTGAGAAAGAAAAAGAGGGAGGCGAATCAAAGGAAGCTCTGGCGATTTTTACTGCGGTTGAGAAAGGCGACGAGAATATTGAGAAAGTTGTTGAAGAATTTGTGAAAGCTGTGAAAGATATAGCGAAGCAAATAGGCACAAAAAATGTTGTTCTTTATCCTTATGCGCATCTTTCGAATAATTTGGCTGCTCCGGATTTAGCAGTGAATGTTTTAGATGAAGCAGAAAAAGCACTGGAGAAAAATTTTAACATTGTGCGAGCGCCATTTGGTTATTACAAGGAATTTGAAATGAAAGTGAAGGGGCATCCTTTGAGTGAGTTGTCTAGGGAGATAAAGATTCAAGGAAATGAGACAGAGGAAGATTATGATCCGCAGAAATTACTTCGTGAGATTTCAAAGACTAGGTTGGATAGTTCTAAGTTGAAAGAGAATGATCATCGAATTATTGGGCAGCAAATGGATTTGTTTTCTTTTTCAGAGGTTGCGCCTGGGATGGTTTTTTGGCATAATAATGGTTTGATTATTCGGAATGAGTTGATTAATTTTTGGAGAGAGGTTCATAGGAAGGCAGGATATCAGGAAATTTCAACTCCACAGATTATGGATAAAAAACTTTGGCAGATTTCAGGACACTGGGATAAGTATAAGGAGAATAATTTTGTGACAGAATATGAGAAGAGGGATTTTTTGGTTAAGCCGATGAATTGTCCTGGGGGAATGTTGGTTTATAAGAATCGGCCGAAGAGTTATAAAGAATTGCCATTGCGTGTTGGAGAATTAGGTGTTGTTCATAGACAAGAACTTTCAGGGGTTTTGGCTGGTTTGTTTAGGGTGATTCAATTTACTCAAGATGATGCACATATTTTTTGTACAGATAAACAACTTGAAGAAGAAATTTTTGCAATAATGGATTTGATTGATTTTGTTTATAAGAAATTTGGGTTTAGTTATAGAATAGAATTATCTACAAGACCTGAAAAAAGAATTGGTAATGATAAGGTTTGGGATAAGGCAGAGAATGCGTTGGAAAAAGTTTTGAAAAAGAGGAAGATTAAGTATAAAGTGAATAAGGGAGATGGAGCGTTTTATGGACCGAAGATTGATTTTCATCTTAAGGATTCTTTGAATAGGGAGTGGCAATGTGCGACGATTCAGTTGGATTTTGCAATGCCTGAAAGATTTGGTTTAGAATATACTGATAAAGATAATAAAAAGAAACAGCCAATTATGTTGCATAGGGTTGTTTTTGGAAGTTTAGAAAGATTTATTGGGATTTTGATTGAGCATTTGAATGGCAGGTTTCCGACTTGGCTTGCGCCAATGCAGGTTCGTGTTTTGAGTTTCACAGATAGAAATGAAAAATATGCGCGTGATGTTGTGCAAAAGTTAGGAGAGGCAATTGAAAATTTGAGAATTGATGCTGATTTTTCGCAGAGAACTATTCAATCAAAAGTTAAGGATGCAGAAGTAATGCGAGTTCCATATATAATTGTTGTAGGAGATAGAGAAGAGAAAGAAAAAACAATTGCAGTGAGGAGCAAAGGAGATAAGAAGATTGAATCAATGAATGTTGAGGATTTTGTAGATAAAATTAGAAAAGAGATTGAAGGGAGAATATGAATCTTCAATTTTATGTCGAGAAGTTGAAAGCTTCTGATGTTTTTAAGAATTTTATGAAAGAGAATCCTAGTGCGTATGCATGTTCTGGATTTTTTATAATTGATAAAACCGGAAAAGAACCAAATAAACAGCATTTTGATTTTTGGATTCCTGAAAATAAGAAGCTCATGAGTTTTCAGATTGAAAATATGCAATTAGTTCCTTTGGAAGATTTTGGGAAGATTCCAGATAAATTGTTTCTTGAACAAGATATTGAATTTGATGAAATTGAGAAGATGATTGAGGAGAGGATGGCGAAAGAAGGTTTGAAAGATAAAATTCAGAAGATGCTTTTTTCTTTGCAATCAAAAGATAAGAAAATTTTTCTTATTGTAACTGTGTTTGTTCCAAAATTGGGATTGATTACTGCTACAGTTGATTTGGAAAAGATGGAGATTGATGAATTTGAGAAAAAGAGTTTTATGGATATGATTAATGTCTTTAAGAAAAAGGAAAAAGATTAAGGTTTCTCAACGATAAAAATAATATTTCTTTTTGGTTCTTCTTTTGAAACTATTTTGAAACCAACATCCTTAAAGAGTTTGTGAATTTCTTTTTCATCAAATAAATAATAATATCTTTTACCTTTGTCGCGCCATGAAATGTATTTTTCTTTTTCTGCGTTTTTGAAAGGTTTTGAATCTTTATTCCAAACTGTAATTTCTGCTTGGGTGTTTGGTTTGAGAACTCTGAAAAGTTCTTTGACTGCTTTTTTTTGTTTTGTTGGTTCAAGGCAGTGAAGTGAAGCTATAGCAATTGCAGAGTCGAAAAAATTATCTTCAAATGGGAGTTTTGTTAAATTTGCTACAGTGAATTCTGCAGGTATTTTTTCTTTTTTTGCTTTTTGCTTTGCTAATTTAATCATCTCTTTAGAGAAATCTACAAGATACATTTTCCCATCTTTAATTTTTTGTAAATGTCTTCCTGAACCTGAACCAAGGTCTAAGATATTTCCTGTTTTATCTTTTAAGAATTCTTGGACATGATATGCTGGTGTTGTTTTGAATTCAAACCATTCTGGAGCAATTTTATCCCAAACTTGTTTTTGTGTTTTCATAAGGAATAGAAGTTAGAGAGAGTTAAAAAGATTTAGAATTTGCTATTTTTTCAATAGTCTTAATTAAAATTTCTTTTACTTTTTCAGAATTTTGTTTCATTCTTTGTTGAATCATTTCAAAAGTTGTTGGTGGCGCATCTTTTTTCCAGCAATCATAATCTGTAACCATTGCTATTGTAGCATATTCGAGTTCTGCTTCATTTGCTAAAATTGCTTCAGGAGCAGTTGACATGTTGATTATGTGTGCAGATTGTTTGAACATGAAACTTTCAGCTTTTGTTGAAAATCTTGGACCTTCTATTGTAAGTATTGTTCCTATTTTGTGATGTTTTAAATTGAGTTCCTCGCAAGTTTGAATTAAGTGTGTTCTCAAATCCTTTGAAAAAGGTTCTGACATATTTGTATGAACGATTTCATCTTTGAAGTTTTCGTAAAAAGTTGTTGGTCTGTGTTTTGTAAAATCTATGAATTGATTTGCAATTACAAAATCTCCTGGTTCGATATTGTTTCTTAATGAACCCACTGCTGTTGTTGTTAGAATGTGGGTGCATCCTAATTTTGCTAAAGCGTAGATATTTGTTCTATTGTTGACATGTGTTGGAGTTATTTCGTGGTTCTCGCCGTGTCGTGAAAGAATGAATATTTCTGTTCCATTTAAAATTCCTTTTTTTATTTTACTACTTGGATTTCCATAAGGAGTAGTTACTTCAACTTCTTCTGTATTTTGGAGAAAATCTCCTTTTTCTAAACCAGAACCTCCGATAATACCTATTTTCATATTTTCTTTGATGCAAAATAATTTAAAAGCATTATTGTGTCTAAAAGCTATGTTAATTCCACAGAAAGGAGAAGTTAGAAAGCCGTCGCGGAGTGCTTCGGGGATTGTTCCTGTAGCTGTGATGTTGCCTCCTCGGAAGTGTAAACACGGGACCTGTCTTTATTGTCCCTCTTTGAATGTTCCTCAGAGTTATACGCCTAAATCGCCAGTTGTTTTAAGAGCATCCCAGGTGAAATATAATTCTTATGAGCAAGTTAAAGCGAGGATTAAGGCTTTTGATATGATGAATCATCCGACAGATAAGGTTGAGTTGATAATTATGGGAGGGACTTTTTTAGAATATCCTATAAAGCTTCAGTATGATTTTGTTAAATCTTGTTATGATGGATTGAATGGGAAGGTTTCTAAAACTTTAGAGCAGGCTAAGAAGATGAATGAAAAGGCGAAGCATAGATGTGTTGCACTTTGCATTGAGACTCGGCCAGATGTTTGTGTTGAATTTATAAATAGGTTAAGGGAATTTGGATGTACAAGGGTCGAGTTGGGAGTTCAAATGCCTTCTGATGCAATTTATGAAAAAGTTAATAGGGGGCATATTGTTGAAGATGTTGTTGTGGCGACTAAGGTTTTGAAAGATGCAGGTTTTAAAATTGGTTATCATATAATGCCTGGGTTGCCTGGAAGTAATATTAAGAAAGATTTGGATTTGTTTAGGAAATTGTTTTCTGATGAGAGGTTTAAGCCAGACCAGTTGAAAATTTATCCATGTCAGGTTCTTGAGGGATCAGAGCTTGTGAAACTTTATTGGAAAAAGAAATATAAACCTTATACAAAAGAAATGTTAGAGAGATTACTTGTTCAAATGTTGAAGATTGTTCCGAGATATTGTAGGATTATGAGGATTATGCGAGAGATTCCTCCAGAATATCTTGTTGCAGGTACGACTAAGATTGATTTGAGAAAAGATGTAGAAGAAGGATTGAGGGAGAAGAAAATTAAAATTAAGGAAATAAGATACCGAGAAATTGGATTTGTTAAGGGGGAAGTTAGAAAGAAACTTAAACTAAAAATTACAAAATACAAAGCATCTGGAGGAGATGAATATTTTTTAGAGATTGTAAATGAAGATGATATTTTATTTGGATTATTGAGGTTGAGAATTGTAGATAAATTAGCGATTATTCGTGAGTTGCATGTTTATGGTAAGGCTGTTGGTTTAAAGATGAAGGGGGATGTTCAACATACTGGTTTGGGAAAACAATTAATGAAAAAGGCAGAGGAGATAACACAGGAGAATAATTGTGATATTTTGAAAGTTATTTCAGGTGTGGGAGTTAGAGAATATTATAGGAAGCTTGGATATAAGTTAGAGGGGAGTTATATGGTCAAGAATTTTTAAATTTTGAAGATGCCCCTACCGAGATTTTCTTCTACTCGTTTGAATCTCACCATTTTTTATTGTATTGGCGGCTATGAGATTTTATTCCATTTAATCTCATAAACGCCCCCAACGAACTCCCAATCATAACTTTGTTATTAATAATAAAGTTAGTCAATGTTTTAATTGCTCGGATTCGAATCCCTACTCGCGACCTCGCACGTGGGTTTTTCTTTTAGAAAAAGAAAAGCTACAATGTAAAAGAAAACTATAATAACCACTACCACGAAATCGCTTGGGTTCCCCTTGTTCAATTTCAGAGAAATAATGCAATCTAAAGATTGCATAAACGCCCCCACCGAGATTCGAACTCGGGTCACTGCCTTGAAAGGGCAGCATTCTTGGCCTCTGAACTATAGGGGCGTAAAAGACACCAAAGGTTTCTCTTACGACGCTTCCCTTAAATTTGGGTCACGCCTGATTAAAATAATTGTTTAAATTAGTTTTTAAAGATAACTAAAAGAGATATGAGCCTGCACGGATTTGAACCGTGGGCCCCTGCCTTTCTTAGACGAATCTAAAATTTATACAGTCCTAACGAACTATACTCTTATAAGAGCAGTGCTCTGACCAGACTGAGCTACAGGCTCACTAAAGTATTAGATAATATTTCTTTAAAAAAGTTTACAAACAAAAGATTTAAGTAGTATACTCTGGTATACTGTAGTATATGGAACAGACAATTAAGATTTCAAATTCTGTAAAGGAAGCATTAGATAAGATGAAATTATTTGAAAGAGAGACTTATAATAATGTTATTGAAGTTTTATTAGAAGATAATTTGGAATTGAATGAAAAAACTAAGCAGGAACTTGAAGAAAGAAGTAAAAGTGACAAATTCATTTCACATGAAGAAGTTATGAAAGAGTTTGATGTATGATGTTTCAAATAAAATGGGAAGAAAATGCTATAAATGAACTTCACAAATTAGACGCATTTATTATTAAAAGAATTCTAAAGAGAATTAAAATATTGGGTGAAAAAGATTTTTTACTTAATGTAAAAAGATTAAAGGGTTCTAGATTTTTTAGTTTGAGAGCTGGGGATTATAGAATAATCTTTGATTTGGACCAGCAGAATAGGAGAATAAGGATTCTGAAAGTTGGACACAGGAAAAATATCTATAAAACTTAATTTTAGTTACTTACTCTAAATTTCCCATTTTAGTTGAAAAAATCGCTTTCCCGACGGAGATTTCATTTGATTTTTCTTGTAGGAAAATAATTTCACTTTTGTTACTCTACGATTTTGATAAAATTTATAAAGAGAATTGTCGTAAATTTAATATGAAAAGGGGAGTGATAACTATCTTAGTTGTAATGGGGGTTTTATTGGCGATTAATTTTATTTCTGCGGCTGTGATTGATGATGAATTGCATTTGAATATTCAGGTATTGGATGGTTCGGGGGATGTGCTTACTGGAACTTATAATTTTTCATTTAATATTTCAACTGATTCTGCATGTAGTGATGTTGTTTATGCTAATCGAAGTGAGTTGACTACTGATACAAGAGGAATAGTTTCATATTATCTTGAGGATGTTAATCTTAATTTTTCTTCGCAATATTGGCTTTGTTATTATAGGGATTTTGTTTTGATTGATGCTTCAAAGGTTGCGAGAAGTCCGTATACTTTTACTGCGAAAAATGTAAGTGCAGAAGGGGTTCTTAATGATTCTAATATGAATATGGTTGGTAAGAATATTACTGCGAGTTCTGGACTTTTTAGTTGGCTTGGTAGTTTATTAAATCGGGTGACTAAATTATGGGTGCAGGATATTGATTTTAGTGGAAGCATAACTGGAATTGATTGGACTAATATCACAGGATCAGGGATTACAAATAATTTGAATTGGATTAATCATACTTACAATGCAACTTATGCTGGATATGATGATACAGATTTAATAGGAGCAGTTAATACTACAGCGAATATTCAGGACTTATTAAACTTCACAGGAATTTATTCAACTTTCAATGCAACT